>RCNE010001533.1_pt1 | contig 13325 bp, 10 predicted proteins | sample 2041361 | NCBI WGS metagenome assembly RCNE01 (sample SAMN09708229, study PRJNA481090) | Marine sediment metagenome, whole genome shotgun sequencing project.
CGGGTTTAATCCATTCTGGCTTGACCAGATCGGGAACACCCGCGGCCACAACCAGAATATCGGCCCGCTTGCAGTGCCCCGCCAAATCCCGAGTCCGAGTATGGACCACCGTAACCGTGGAGTTGGCACCGGGGCCTTTTTGAAACATCATGTTGGCAATGGGTTTACCCACAATATTGGAACGACCGACCACCACAACCTCAGCGCCACTCGTCTCCACACCTGCCCGAATAATCATCTCCTGGATACCAGCCGGCGTACAGGGTGGGAATTTCACCGCGTCGCCACCAATCATCAAGCGTCCAACATTGACCGGATGAAAACCGTCAACATCTTTGTCCGGGTCTATGGCATTGAGTATTTTTTTGTCATCAATGTGTTTTGGCAGCGGCAATTGCACCAAAATACCATCAATAGAATCGTCATTATTGTATTTATCAATCAGCGCCAGCAGTTCTTCCTCACTGATATCCACCGGTTGACTGTCCTGAACCTCTTTAAAGCCAACTCGATGGGCCGTTTTGATCTTTAATGTCACATAGGAGATCGAAGCGGGGCTTTCACCCACCAGAATCGTCACCAAACCCGGCACTTGACCGTGTTTTTCCTTAATTTCAGCGACTTCTTTCTCGATTTCTTTTAGAATTTCTTCCCGAATTTCGGTCCCTTTGATCAATTTGGCTGACATGGCGCTTCCTTTCGATAATTATATTAAAAATGGTTGTCCGTTTTCATAATAAAATGAGCTGTTGATGTCAACAAATCCCCACAACAATACCACTATATAGGACACGGAACTCCATCAAGCCCCATGGTTTCTTCAAATCCGAACATCAAATTAAGATTTTGTACCGCCTGACCTGCCGCACCTTTGACCAAATTATCAATAACAGATATTATTTTAATCCGGCGTGTTCGAGAATCAACATAAAATCCGATGTCGCAATAGTTAGTCCCCCGAACCTGAAGCGTCTCGGGCATGACTGCTGGCGGCATGATGCGCACAAAAGGGCTCCTGGCATAAGCGGTCGTCAGGCAATTGCGAATCAATTGTTCATCGACATTTCCACCGATATTTGCATAGATAGTGCACAGCATCCCCCGGGTCATGGGAACCAGATGGGGTGTAAAGCTAATGAAAACCGGCTGCCCCGCGCTATCGGACAGAATCGCCTCTATTTCAGGTGTGTGGCGATGACCACCCACTTTATACGCTTTAAAAGAGTCGTTGACCTGACAAAAATGGGTGCCCAGAGAGACACCGCGACCCGCTCCGCTCACACCCGATTTAGCGTCAATGATGATGGTTGCCGGATCAATCAACTGTGCTTTGATCAGCGGAACCAACGGCAGCAAGCTGCAAGTGGGATAGCAACCGGGGTTGCCCACCAGTTCAGCCTCTCGCAACTCGTCGGAGTAGATCTCGCTAAGACCGTATACCGCCTTTTTTAGCAACCCTTGGGCACTATGGGGTTCATAATGCGCCTCATAAGTTTGGACATCTTTAAATCGAAAATCGGCGGAAAGATCAATCACCCGAACGCCCTTTTCCAACAGATCCGGGACCATCCCCATGGGAATTTTATGAGGCAGCGCCATAAAAACCACATCCGCTTTTTGGGCGATGCGATCCAAGTCAACAGATTCACACAGTTGATCTACAATCCCCGCAAAAGCGGGATAAACAAAACTAAACGGTTGTTGTGCGTATTGCCGTGAACAAAGTGTTGTCACCTCAACCTTTGGATGGTCCGTTAGTAAACGGACCAATTCAGCTCCCGCATATCCGGTGGCACCGATTACCGCAGCTTTTATCATTTTAGCTCCGAATCATTTTGATTTTATTCCAAATAGGGGTAACTGGATCGCGTATTCAATCTAAAATCGTGTCTCCACTTATCCCATTTGATTTATAACAACCGGGCAATTGGTTTGCAAGACGCTTTGCCAATGACAGTGGTTTACCTCGCCATGCAACATCTAATCACTTTTGCTTGACGAAAGATACTTAGGCCCCATAAGATAACCGAAGAACTTTGAATAAGGAGCATGGATGACTCAAAAACCAGACCCGACCCCGGCCATGCTGTTCGAACAAGGGCTTAGCTGCTTTCACAAACCTGACGGCGTTGGCGCTGTCAAGGCCTTTAGAGAGCTGATTGCGATGGATCCGGGCTATCTCCATACCGACGGCGATAATCCCTTTTTCTATATGGGCAAAATTCACGAGATTGAAGGCGACCTGGAGCAAGCAATCACCATGTATACCCGTAGCCTGGCATTGGACCAGTGGGACGAAGAGAGCCTCATCGGTCGTGGTAGCTGCTATACCGCTCTAAACCGACCTCTGGATGCCGTCGCCGATTTTAAAAGGCTACTCTCTCTGGGGCACGGTTTGCGTAAAGTCGCCGATCACATGCTCTTCTACGCCATTGCCGAAAATCACCGCAAACAAGCCCAGTGGCGTAAAGCACTCACCTGGGGGAAAAAAGCACTGGCCGATGAACCGGAGAATCAACGCTATGTGGCATTGGTCAAGGAAGCGACTTCCAATATTGGCTAAACTTTATAAAGGGGTGATGGCAAAAACCCATTGACACCCGCCTATATTTTAGATAGTGATTCGCCCGTTACACATCAATTGTGATTGGGGCTGTAGCTCAGCTGGGAGAGCGCATGACTGGCAGTCATGAGGTCAGGGGTTCGAGCCCCCTCAGCTCCACCATTATTTCAAGCACTTATCCAAAACAGGATGAAGTGCTTTTTCTTTTTGATTGGATAGAAAGAAACCAAAATCTGAGACGTAAAAAACACTCACGCTTCCCCTCACCATCTGTAGATCGCGGCTACCACAGGTTTTGACAAACCGTTTTTACGGGATATTCTTAATACAGCGATGATTTGATACTTGGGTTTTTGTCATTTATTAAAATTTCAGGGGCTTTTGAGTATGAAACTCTTTTCTACCGCAATCTTCTTATCTAATAACAAGAATTCAAACGTTACTACTTTTTATCAGGTATCTCACATACCTCGAAGCCCATTTTTTTCAGCTTGGCGAGTTGACCTTTCGTGACGACAGCTTCTACAATATATCCACCTGAAAACAACTCCTCACCCGGAATCCGATCAGGATCAGCCTTTACGCTGATGATATCCAGATCCATTCCACGCAACTGTTTAAGCCCTCTTAATGGTGTAGTTCGGATAAGAACCATCCTCAATAAAGACTCTTTGGCTGCAGATTCCTGAACAAACAAAACGTTTTCCATAGTAAAATTTCTTAATCTGCCCAAATTAGGATTGATAGAAAAGAATATAGAATTATCCATAAGGTCGGAAATCGGAGCACCTTGCAGAAAAGAACCAGTGATGACCATAAGCGCGGCTATCATCAGTGGCAAGGTTATCCGGTACCTTGTTGATTTGCTCATTAGTTGCGAAGGGGCAAAGCTCAAATACCTTGCCCCCCCCTTTATTGATTCAGGCCGATTATTGTTCCAGGTACTTCATGATCCTATCCATCACTGCATTTCGATTGTCAGCCGTATCAATCGCTTCAAACCCAAAGCCGAGGTAAACCGAATTTTCCGTGCGAATGGCTGGGCCTTCCGGGAATCCGGCGCCGGTGATTCGCGTCCAGTTATTAAATGCCCCGCTCCCTTCAGGGGGAGGACTGACAACCCACTGACCCATACCGGCCTCGAAGTCCTCCAGCGGGTAGCCGGAAAGTTCAATGTCGTCTACGAAGATGCCCAACCCCTGGGTACCCCAGTCTGAGGCGTAGCTGATGTAGAGCTCGACGGTCTGGCCAGCATATGCCGACAGGTCCATTTCCACCTGGTGCCAGCCGCCGCTGCTACCGGTAAACGCATACCACACACCCGTTGAACCGCTTGGATTGCAGACAACGTCCATGTAGTGGTCAAGGAAAGGATGGATCTCGTCCACCCAGCCGGCATCACAGCTATCGCCGGTACTCTGAGTGGTCAAGCCGTTCGCATCGGGCAGGGTGGTCCAGCTATCCGTACCGGCCTCGGCGATTTCTACAAAGACATAGTCCCAGTCAAACTCAATGTCGTAGGATACCCAAAACTTTAAAGTGGGTGCTCCTGAAGGTACGGTGAAAGTTCCGCCCAACCGCTTGAATGACATGTCCGACATCTGACTGTAGATATAATAATCACCGGAGCTGGGCTCGGTGGGTCCTCCGGGCCGGCTGTAGCGGGCCGCAACAATGCCTTCGTAGTGCGGCAGAAAATAATTAGTTGAAAGAAACGTGCTGGAACAGCACTGATTGTCGGCGCCGTCTCCACCGGTAACGTTTGAAAGGCTAAAATTTAATCCACCGAAGATGGGATCCCCTGCTTCGCCTATGACATCAAAGGGTAACCCACTATCTGAGTCTATCCCTCCGTTATCCATATCGATATAGGCGCCTAAATAATATTGGAAAAAGTCATCAGGGATTTCCTCTATTTGTGCGTAGACGGCCGATAACCAGGCCATATCCTGACCGGTGGCAAACAGTTTGCCATCCTCATAATTTAAATAATCTCTGAATTCCAATGCCTCTTCCAGGTGAGTGATGAAGCCATTGGGAACCTCCGGGGCATAATCGTCACCAGTATACCAGACAGCAACATCGTAATGAGATATAACTTCTGGAAAAGAGGGAATCCCCTGGGTGTCCACATCCCAAACATCATACACATAGCTACCCGCATCAAGGGCATCGGTGTAGTAGCTCAGATAGAAAGGACCTCCCGGCGGATAAGGCGGGATCGCCCCGGTGTAATCCTCGGCAGCCATCACTAATATGGGGTTGCCGGTGGCGCTGACCACATTGTAGCTATAGGGTCCCAGCGTAGTGTCACTACCCCTGATCTCATAGGTCACTGTTTCACCCGCACTCTGGCCGCTGATAACTGCAACGTAACGGCTAAAATAGACACCCGGTTCGTCGTTGTAAACCGTGCCCAATTTTTCCGTGAAGCTGTCAGAGTTGCAATTGCCGTTCACGCAGAGGGTTAAATCCAGCCCTTTGCGGGCCAAAACTTCGATCATCTGATTTGGGCCATAGGAAGCTGTCAGCGGGGTATGGTAGACATCCACAGCATCCATGCCTACCGGTGAGACCGGATGGGCCGGATCCAATGCACTTTCAGCCACGGACAAAGCAAATTCGAGACTGTCCTCAAAAACCGTCTGGACCATACCCTCATCATCGGGGAAGCGAAAGTCGTACCCGGTGGTAAATTCAACCGTGTGTGACGGGATACCCATCCCTCCATAGGTCCAATCAGTAAAATCACCATTGGTGATGTATAGATCCGCACCAACACCCGGATCATAGCCTTCCCCAGCGATGCTATCATAGATGGCCGGGTTGGCGTCGGTACCGGCCTGGGCGACAAAAATTGGATCATCAAGACTGGCGGTTTTAACCTGCCAACCCCAGGGATAGAGAATCAAATTGCCGTGGGTATGATAGGAGATGATAAATTTAAAATCGTTGTTTTCAATAAATCTCACTACCGCCTGAGTTTCCGGCTCGGAATTAGGTACCGTGCCGCGATAGGTACCGCTGGACCAAATAGGGCTAGACCCCTCTTCGTCAAGCCCCCAGTGGGTCTCAAAATTACGATTAAGATCCACCCCGTCCGCAATGGTAATCTCACCATCACCATCGTTGTCACGCAGATTCTTACGCCACAAACGCTCATTGGTAAACGTATATTGGTAGCCGTCCGGGTTACCCACGGGTACCACCCACACCTCGGTTGTGTTCAATAGATCGGTTACCCGCACATCTGAACCGAAGCTGGAAGTCAGGTATTTGATCAGGCGCATGGCCATTTGGGTAGCCACCCACTCCCGAGCATGATGCGTAGCCAAAAACAGTACCTGTGGTTTTTTGCCCTTTATTTTTTCGTTGGTCAGCCGCATGGCCAGCAAGGGCCGCGTCTGAAGACTATGTCCAATGGTCTTAAGTTTACAAATTTTTGGATAGGTGGCGTGAATTTTTTTAAGTTGTGCCCTAATGCCGTTTCTGGGCGCGTCAAAGCTCTTATAAACATCATACTCTTCACCGATCTTTTTGACCGGTCCTCTGCCCGGCACATCGGACCAGCTGAATTCCTCGATGCCTAATTTCTTTTCATCGAGAGCCGAGACAACGGCCTCCACACGATAGGTCTGTATCGGGACTCCCCGGGGCCCTTCCACAACCGGACCCTTGATCACCTCGGATATATCAAGGCCCATACGAACCAGTTTTTTGATTTGGCCAGGCGCGTTGGCCTCGATGGCAACCATTTTCAGCATGGGTTCGGAATACGCCAAGGGTAAGTTGATGGCATTAAAAAAAACCAATGTAAAAGCCACGGTGAATAAAATATATAATGTCTTTTTCATCTTTCTTCCCTCCGCTCTAAAGGATGAAATGTGGAGAAACAACAATAGACATTTAACCAGGCAGGCACCAAATCATATCAGCAACTGCTCCTGATTTCTGTCCGATAACGTCATTACCTCCACAATGGGATTGCCCCTGCCAGGAATTATTGAACTGATCCGGCCGAGCCCAAGCTGATTTCTTTTGTCGAACGAATAAATGTCAAAGTTAATATGTGTAGATGAGGATCCAGAGCTTTTAAGCAAACAATTCGATAACAATACCGTCTTTGTGTTGAGCTTTTTAAGGGCCGTCTAATGTCAGGCAAAGATAAGAATTCGCTTTTCGCGGGCAGATAAACTGGAAGGAATCAACAGACGAGAATTTTTTCAATCCTTTTTAGCCTCCCAACAAAACAAAAGACGTTTTATCAGGAGCTAAGTATGCATAGTTTAATTGGATTCTCCAAAGAAAAACCTCCAGAATAGAAGTACACTATTTGAGGAAGAAAATTAATCTCAAATAAACATATCAATTTATATAGATTCAAACGTTTTAATTTGTCAATATAATTCTGATTTTAATAGGTTTCTCCGCTTTTGGTATTAGATGGGATAATGAATTGAATGTAATCAAAGAGGCTCAAATCATATCACCCTACTGTGATTTGAGATTTGTCTAATGGAAAAATCAAGTTCCAACTGTGAAAATAAAGCTAGGCTACTTCACAGATATGGCCGTATCCACAAGCAACCAATTTTACAAGCAACCTATGGTCACATTGCCATTTCTGAGCTGGCTTTAAGATAAAATGAGGTAATGGCTTACCAACCGCACGATACACATATTCATGTGCTACGATTTGGCCGTCTTCAAGGCGCTGATCAATTTCCGAATATGACCTTTCTCACCCTGAGCCAAGGCCAAAAGGCTCCCTTTCAAATCAGAATCTTGCGTCACTTCGGCCTTATTCCGATAGAGATCGTAGGCGCTCCATTCCAGATAAAGCGCCCATTCCAACAACCGGATTTCATTAAATTCAGGCAACTGGGCCATTTGATCCATGGCTGAATCATAGGAGCGTCCGCCTTCAACAATGTCCCCTTTTAAGTCTGCATATACCTTCTCAAACGATTGGGGTTTTGTTTGGGTTTTGACCCACAAGCGGTAGAGCATGCGCGCATGACTCAGCTCGGCATCCTGCAACAATTTAAAAACCGGCACGAGTAGCGTCTTTTTTAATCGATCCCCCCATGTTGCGTAAAACCGGCCAGCCCCTTTTTCCATGTTCATGGCCTGGTAGAGAAAAGCCTCTTTTGTCTCAGCTTCCGTGATCTTTTTTAGCTCCGGCAAAGCGGCAATGGCGTGTCCATCCCAGGCCCGCATTCCCCCATGGAAAAGATAGATCCGACCTGTTGTTAAAACCTCCCCCTCTTCCACCAACATCGCGGCCACAGTTGCCCTGGGACCGTGATAACAGTAAAAAACCAGGTCCCGATCCGGCGGCAGGGTAAATAGCTTCTGTTCCAATTCTCCCAGCGGCATCAAGTAGGCCCCCGGAATATGGCCATCGTGGTATTCATCGGGTTGGCGGACATCAATGAGCAGGTAGCGTGACTCATGGGTTGCAGCGATATATTGCCGCAACCCTTCCGAATCCACTGTTTTTATTTTTGTTTGATATACCACAACCGGATCACTTTCCTGACAGAGAGAATAGCAGCTTTACTTGGGGGTTATTGGCAAAGTACGTCGATAACAAGGTAAGTTTGGATCAATCTAAGTTCGGGGTTATTGCAGAGGCATATGATCCAAAATAGTTACTTTCTTGTCATCGTTTTCACCGCATTTGCAGCCCTCATCGTTATGGTGATGCTGACAGCCACACCCGCTCTGTCCGGGATGACGTTTTCCGCGCCAGGTCATAACGGCAAAAAAAATAGACAAAACAACCACTGTTAATAAAAAGAGAATCACTATTTCGTTCATATCAATCCTGATATTTTTTTTCTTACGTTGTCAAATTGGCAAAAGCCGACGTAATATCTCCATATTGAAACTGAAATCCGGCATCCAAAAGCCGTTGCGGGATCACCCGCTGACTCGCCAGCAATGTCTCGGCAAATTCTCCTAAAGCCAGCTTTAACATTAGTGCGGGCGCCGGAAGCCACGCCGGACGACCCAAAGCGTGCCCCAGGGCTTGGGCCAGTTCCTGATTTTGGACAGGATGAGGCGCGCAAAAATTAAAAGGTCCATCCAAATCTTCGCGCTCGGCAATAAAACTAACAGCGCTAACCAAGTCAGCCATATGAATCCATGGAAACCACTGTTTTCCGCTACCCATGGGGCCGCCGACAAACCATTTAAAAGGCGTTACCATCTGCTGGTAGGCGCCGCCATCTTTCCCCAAAACAACCCCAAAACGCATCAATGCCACCCGGCAACCCTTGCTCTGGGCCGACAACGCTGCCTCTTCCCATTGAACTCCCAGATGGCCCAAAAAGTCGTCTGACGCCATCGTTTCTTCCGTAATGGCCACCTCACCCCGGTCACCATAGTAACCCACCGCTGATGCGCTAAAAAAGAGCGGCGGATTCTGGGCTGAGATTGCATCCACAATGTTGCCGGTAGTCAAAATTCGGCTCTCTTGAAGCGCCTCTTTATAAGCACGGTTCCAGCGGCCAAAGATACTTTTACCGGCCAAATTAATGACCCAATCAGCATCGGTCACAGATTGCTGCCATGACCCGGGCTGAGTGGTATCCGCGCAGACATACTGAAACGATGGGTGGTCAATCACCAACTGCGTCGTCCGTCTGCCGGTTGCAGTCACCTCATGGCCTTGACCCAGTAAACGACGCGCAAGGTATCGGCCCACAAAACCGGTTCCCCCTGAAATGAAAACCCGCATAGTCACCTCTGGTTGAAAATTTGAACGACGCAATTTGGGGGCCAGGTTCGTATCGGCCCCTTGACCGTTTTTTCTAAATTCTCACAACTTATCTAAAAATAATCGGCTTGGACGACTTTGCAACGGCAACAACACCGTTGGTGTAACTTTCACAGAGCTATTTAGCTTGATTGATCCACACAAATAATGTGGATGGCTAAGGAAAAAGACTCATCAATATTTTAACCGGCTCAAATACGACTTGCGAGACGCTTCACGGGCGTCTTTTAAGGTATAGATCCCCTTTTGAGCAAGGAGCGGGAGTAATTTCACAAACAGTTTGGCCGTTGCCATGGCATCGCCCAAAGCGGTATGACGTCCAACAATATTGATCCCCAACCGATGGGCAATGGCCCGCAGATTATGGTTCTGATGGGCTGGATGGACCACCGAAGAGAGCAGCAATGTATCGAGCACCGGTTGATTGAATTTAATCCCGGTCCCAGGCTCGTATATTTGCAGCATCCGCATATCAAATGCCGCATTATGCGCTACCAAAATGCTGCTGGCAACATAGTTGGAAAACTTCGGAAGCACACTGTCCACAGTGGGCTCGGAACGAACCATTTCTTCGGTAATGCCATGGAAGCGAATCGATTCCAGGGGAATATCTCGTTGCGGATTGACCAATTGGTCAAAATAATCAGATGCCACCAGCCGGCCGTTGACAACCCGGACAGCACCGATGGAGACAATTCGATCTCCGGCACCCGGATCAAGGCCGGTCGTTTCGGTATCAAAAACCGTGCAGGTTAATTGAGTCAACGGCTCGTTATCGAGTGCAGTGGTGAAACCGGTCTGTTTAAAAAGATCAAAGTTAAAATCAGAGGGGCGGTATTCCGGCAAAATGGGAACATGTCGAAGGGGTTCCGGATTGGACACCTGATTGGCCTCCAAATAGAGCCGTAATCGCGCAAACCCGTTGGCATCAATGCCTGGGAAGGCAAATAGATCGGCTTTATGGTTTTGCAAAACCTCTTTCATTGAAAAGGGCAATGTTTCATGACCCACCGAAATCTGTGCTTTTTCCCATTGTGGAATCATTCCCTGCCCAAGCGGTGCGCCTTGCCAAAGCAGATCAATTCCCACAAATTGAAACGTTCGATGAAGAATCACCTTAAAATGGTTTTGATCAAGGGTTGTTTGCAAAAATTCAAGCAACATTCGAATCGTTAATGCAAAAGCATAACTATCTACCCGGATGGCAACCTCGTCGTCCGTCGAATCATCTGTAGCACTACGGCCTCTTTTATTTTGCAAAAACTGGAGAACCGCCTCGTCAACGGCTGCCAGGTCCAACGTAACATCTGATGATTCTTCAACTTTATACTTTAACATCTCTAAAAATTCAGCGGCATCAATATTAATCATGGGCCAATGGCTGTGACCAAACTGTTCCCTAAACGATTGATCGGCATTATCAATCAAAGAGGCAATGATCTCAGTTTCAGATAACGCTTTTTCCGTTTGACCATCATGACGGATCGAGTCCCGTAAGGTGATTATGGATTGGCGTAAGGCATCCGAATGCTGCTGCCAGAAAGTGTTCAAATAGCGGTCTTCGGACAATCGCTCTGTGAAGTCATCTAAAACCAGCAAGAATCCGTTAAAGGCCTGCATCGAATCCAGCACCGGAGTTACCTCAACCCGCAATAGGCGGTCGGCATGGTTCACGATAAAACAGGAACTCAAAAGATCTGATTTCTTCCCCAGCCTAAGGTAGATTTCGTCTAAAGCATGGGAAATTGGCGCGTTTTCCAATACACTGAAGATGGAGCGGCCGATACCCACATACCCGCTATAGAGGCCTTTTTCAGCATTTCCATTTGATGTTTCCGATGGGTCCGCTAACAGCCGTTTGGCCTGTTTGTTGTAGAGTAGAATCTGGCCTTCCACATTACAGACCACCATTCCTTGGGGCAGCTCGGTCAAAAATTCGGCCAAAGTATTTTTTTCCGCATCACTGGCTGCCCTGGCTTGAGTGATGCTCTCCTCCATACCCCCTTGCATTTTCTTGACATCATCGGCCCATTGATTGATGGCCATTGCAAGTTTTTCAATCTCCGCGGAACCGTTGATCGTGATACGATGCGCCGGGTTTACCGTTCGGATAAGCTGAAGTTCAGATCTGATTTTAGCTGTTGGGACGATATGATTTTGGATAACACCGTCTAAGATAAAGATCCCTGCCGCCAGAAACAGCACCCCAAAGCCAAACAGGAGGAAAAAATTTTCCTGGACAAGCGTAAGAATTGTCTGATGTACACCCGGGGTTAACTGCCGCCAAAGGACCCACGCGACAACCATGGCAATTGTCAGAATGGCCATAATTCCAACAACGGCAAACCATCCGTATTTATTGCGCGGATTCATATTTAACAATTGGCCTCCAACCTACCTGCCGTCACAAGGACAACTTAGCATCTATATCAATATGTGGGCTGAAACAGGATATTCAACACCATCTGTTTGAAACGGAATGCTAAAAATAAGTATGCCCCAAATTGGCCCACGAAACAACTGTGGCGCACTATTTGATGAAGCCATTAAAAAAAGCCGGTGCGATAAGTACCACACCGGCTTTTATACAGCGACTGCGACAAACTCACTAAAGTCGCAATAAATGCTACAACTACTTACGTGAGCCAGCTAAACCGATACCCTCCAGCGCCTCTTTCATCTCACCCAGGGTGGTTGGGTCATCAATGGTTGCGGGCGCCTTGTAGTCCTGATTATCCGCAATCTTCTGGATGGTCCCACGGAGAATCTTACCTGAACGGGTTTTGGGCAACCGTTTTACCACCGTAGCGGTTTTAAAGGATGCCACCGGCCCGATGCGTTTACGCACTGACTGGACCACTTCTTTAATAATCTCATCATGATCCCGATCAACTCCGGCGTTAAGGACCAAAAAACCTACCGGAACCTGGCCTTTTAAGGAGTCTTCAACTCCCAATACCGCACATTCGGCCACATCAGGATGGTCTGCCAAAATCTCTTCCATGGCGCCTGTGGAGAGACGATGTCCGGCCACATTGATAATATCATCGGTACGGCTCATCACATAGACGTACCCTTCATCATCAATAAAACCGGCGTCCGCCGTTTTATAATAACCCGGGAATTCGACTCTATATACCGTTGGTCATTATTCCATAAGGTGGGCAGTGTTCCCGGAGGCAACGGCAATTTAACCACCAGAGCACCAATATCACCGGCACCCACCGGTTTGCACGCCTCATCAACAACCTGAACATCCCATCCCGGAACCGCTTTGGTGGGAGAGCCTTCCTTGACGTCAAAACGATGGATACCCAAACAGTTGGAACAAATGGGCCAGCCGGTTTCCGTCTGCCACCAGTGATCCACCACCGGAACATCCAAGGCATTTTCCGCCCAATGTAACGTATCCGGGTCGGTGCGCTCGCCAGCGAGAAAAAGGGCCTCAAAATTCGATAGGTCATACTGTTTCATCAGTTCGGCACTGGGGTCTTCCCGCTTGATGGCCCGAAAGGCCGTGGGCGCGGTGAACATGGTTTTCACTTTGTGTTCGGCAATTACCCGCCAGAAAACACCGGCATCGGGTGTTCCCACCGGTTTCCCTTCAAAAATAATGGTGGTACAGCCCTTTAACAACGGCGCATAAACAATATAGGAGTGCCCCACAACCCAGCCGACATCGGATGCCGCCCAGTAAACATCACCGGTATCGACATTGTAGACATCTTTCATGGTCCATTTTAAGGCCACGGCATGTCCACCATTATCCCGCACAACGCCTTTGGGTTCACCCGTGGTTCCCGATGTATAGAGAATGTAAAGCGGATCAGTTGCCGCTACGGGAACACAATCATGGGGCGTTGCACCAACAACGGCAGCAGCCCAATCAATATCCCGGCCTTCAATCATGGGGGCCGGTTCCATGGGACGCTGGAAAATAATGCATTTGCTGGGACGGGCCTCTTTGGCTGCGATCTC
>RCNE010001341.1_pt1 | contig 13319 bp, 9 predicted proteins | sample 2041361 | NCBI WGS metagenome assembly RCNE01 (sample SAMN09708229, study PRJNA481090) | Marine sediment metagenome, whole genome shotgun sequencing project.
ACGGACGCAGAAAAGGACCCGAAATTCGGTTGATGTAGGATGTAGGTTCGATGAGCACCAACCCTTCCGACATGGTCCGATCCGGCGCGCCGATGGTCGAGCGTCTTCCCTATGAACCGGAGGCCGAACGGGCTGTTCTCGGCGCCGTCCTGCTCGACCCCAACGCGCTGCTCATGGTCATGGACAAGGTCCGCGAGGAAGAGTTCTACATCGAGGCCCACCGCCTCATCTACTCCACCTGTCTCGCGCTCCACGAAAACGGCCAGGCGGCGGATCTGCTCACGGTCACCAACCACCTCCGCGAGCAGGGCCAACTCGAACGCGTCGGTGGCCCGGCCTACCTCTCATCCATGGTCGATGCCCTGCCCGATGTCGCCAATGCGAGCCACTACGGCGAAATCGTCCATGACAAATCGGTCAAGCGCCGGCTCATCGTTGCCGCCCAGAAGATCCTCACGACCTGCTCGATGGATCACGGGGAGGCCCGCGAAGCCGTGGAGGCGGCCCAGCGCGATGTCTACCATATCGCCGAGGACACCCTCGCCGGCGGTCTGCTGCATATCCGCGGCCTCGCCGAGACCGAGCTCCAGAACATCGAAGACAGCCGGTCGTCGGGTTCAGCCCTCACCGGTCTCGACACCGGATTCGTCCGACTCAACGAGTTCACTTCCGGTTTCCAGAGGAAGGACCTCGTCATCCTCGCCGCCCGTCCCTCCATGGGGAAGACGGCACTCGGGGTCAATATCTCCACCCACGCCGCGCTCCGCGCCGGCAAGAAAGTCGCGATCTTCTCGCTCGAGATGTCTTCGGAACAGCTCGTCCGCCGCATGCTGTCGGCCGAGGGTCGAGTGGACCAGAAACGACTCTCCGGCGGCTATCTCGCCAAATCGGATTGGCCCAAACTCGAGATGGCGGCGCAGGCGCTCCAGGAAGCCAACATCTGGGTCGATGACTCCCCAGGCATCACCGTTCTCGAGCTCTCGGCCAAGGCCCGACGGCTGAAACAGGAGTCCGGCCTCGATCTGGTGATGGTGGACTACCTCCAGCTCATGTCGGGCGGTTCACGTTTTTCCAGCCGCAACGAAGAAGTCTCGGCAATTTCCCGCGGTCTCAAGGCCATCGCCAAGGATCTCGATGTGCCGATGCTCGTCCTCTCCCAGCTCAGCCGTCAGCCTGAACGCCGCGGTGGCGATCACCGGCCGCAACTGTCGGATCTCCGGGAGTCGGGATCCATTGAGCAGGATGCGGATGTGGTGATGTTCATCATCCGGCCGTCGGTCTACGATCGTGAAGCCGAGGATCCCCGCAAGGCCGAGATCATCATCGCCAAACAGCGCAACGGCCCCATCGGTGACATCGACCTCGTCTTCCAGCACGAGTTCACCCGGTTCGAGAATGCGGACATGTCCCGAGACGAGGGTGACGCTCCGTGGTAGCACGCTCCGGCAAAGACATCATTTTCTTCTGCACCGACTGTGGCCATGAGTCGAGCAAATGGCTCGGCCAGTGTCCCGGATGCGGCGCGTGGAACAGCTTCGCAGAGGAACCCAAAGCCCCCAAACGCAGCCGCAAACGAGGCTCGGTGACGAGCACCCCGGCCCGGCGCGGCGCCACCGCGGTGCCCGTCACTGAAGCCGCCGCAGTCGCAACCGACCGCACACCCACCGGACTCGACGGCGTCGACCGTGTCCTCGGCGGAGGTCTCGTCCCGGGATCGCTGGTTCTGGTGGCGGGCGAGCCCGGGGTCGGCAAGTCGACCCTTCTGCTCCAGGTCGCGGCGGCCACGGCGGCTAAACGCGGCCGGGTCCTCTACGTCACCGGCGAGGAATCGTCCGAACAGGTTGCCTTGCGCGCGCGTCGTATCGGTGGTCTCGAGCCCGACCTCCTGCTCCTTCCCGAAACCTCGTGCGACGCCGTGATGGAGCAACTCGAGGACAGCTCTGCACAACTCATCGTCGTGGACTCGATCCAGACAATGACCAGCGACGACATTGACGCCGTCGCCGGCTCGGTGAGCCAGGTCCGCCAGGTGGCCGCTCGCTTCCAGCACCTCGCCAAGACCCGCGCGATTCCGGTCGTCCTCGTCGGCCATGTGACAAAGGAGGGCCATATCGCGGGTCCCAAGCTGCTCGAGCACCTCGTCGATGTGGTGCTCTCCCTCGAAGGCGAACCCGGCCACGATCTCCGCGTGCTGCGTGCGGGGAAGAACCGCTTCGGGACCGTGGCCGAGCTTGCCCTCTACTCCATGACCGGAAACGGGCTCGAAGGCGTCCAGAATCCATCTGCGTGGCTGCTCGAGGACCGTCGAAAGGGAGTGCCGGGATCCGTTGTCGCGGCTGCGCTCGAAGGCACCGCACCGCTCCTCGTCGAGGTCCAGGCACTGGCATCGCCATCCGCCCTGGGCACTCCCCGGAGGGTGGCGCAGGGTTTCGACGGTTCACGCCTCGCCCTCCTCGTTGCGGTCATCGAGCGACACGCCGGGATCCGCCTCGCCGACCGTGACATCTTTCTCAATCTCGTCGGTGGATTGTCGCTCAGGGAACCGGCACTCGACCTCGCCGTCGCGGCCGCGCTGATCTCATCGGCCGCAGACCGACCGCTTCCCGCCGATCTCGCAATCTTCGGTGAGATCGGACTCCTCGGCGAGGTCCGGGCCGTGAGTCGAACCGCCGAAAGGGTCCGAGAAGCCGCCGCTCTTGGTTTTGGCAGGGTCGCGCTGCCGGCGCGGGCGCCAGATGCGAAACTCCCGTTGCCGACGGTTCCCATCGCATCTGTTTCGGACCTGGTGGGGCTGTTGCAGTAGCCGGATGCTGGATCATCGCATTCATCCCGTTGCAACCCACAGATCACACAGATAAACACAGATTCCATCGCACATCACAGTCTCGCCGCAAAGACCGCCATGGCATCTGCGGTCTCGACAACATCCGCGCACAAGTTTGAAACACGAAGAACACGAAGATCCACAAAGACAGCACAAAGGACGGTTTTTGACTCATCGCAAGGCCCTGTGTGCCTTCAAGGTCGGAGGGAGCCCGGGTCAAGAAATGAGATGCTCCGTGGACTCTTCGTGGTCCTTTGTGTCCTTTGTGTTTCAAAAATCCGACCGCCCCGGCTGACCCGTCGCCACCGCAGGTTGGGTGTCGCACAGGGCCCCATCGCGTTGCGAGCGAAGCCTTCGATTTGATCCTTGCGTTTCAACCAGTGTGCTGAATCCACCACCACCGAGGCACGTAGTGGTCGACCGTCACACGGACAGGACACGATCCAAGACCAATGACCTACACCCTACGAATTGTGATCGGCGGTCGCGGCCTGATAGATCTCGGTGAACATGGCGTAGAAAGCCATGGCTGGTTGGAGCTGGGCGAGGGCGATCTGGTCGTTGACCGTATGCGAATGGATCTCGTCGGCAGGTCCGAAACCGATTGTCGGGATACCGAAGAGCCCGGCCGTGGCGCACCCGCTGGAGGAGAACTTCGACCGGCACATCCGCGGTTCTCGGCCGAGAACCTGACGGGCGGTCGAGACGGCGGCCGTCACCGCCGGGCTGTCAATGGGTGTCTCCCACGCCGGAAAGACCTTGTCGGTGGGGTAGGCAAAGCCGCGCCATGACGGCTGGTTGTAGTCGAGGAGCCTGACCTCGGCGCCGCTTTCCTTGACTGCGGCCAACTCTTTGATCTCGGCAATAGCGTCCTCGGGGTTCTCACCAATGGTGAGCCGGCGGTCGATGTGAACCCGACACTCATCGGGGATCGCGGTCAAGGACGGGGATTGTGAGCGGAACTCGGTCACCGCGATGGAGCCGCGCCCGAGGTTCGGATGATCGGTCACGAGGTTTCCGTGGAGTTCGGCGAGAGATTCGACAATGGGATTCATCAAATAGATGGCGTTGGTGCCGCGATCGGGTTGCGACCCGTGGGTGGACACCCCTCGGGTGACGACCTCGATCTCCATCCGGCCGCGCTGTCCTGAGCAGACACCGAGGTGGGAGGGCATGGTCACCACCACCGCCTCCGGTCTGAGATCGGTTTCGTTGATGAGGTACTGCCAGGCCAAACTCACACAGTCTTCGCCGTTGACCGTCGCCGTGACCCAGATCGAAAAATCGTCGGGCAGACCGATTCTGGCCGCCAGGGCGACACCGTGGATGACCGACGCCAGGCCACCCTTCTGATCCGAGGCGCCACGCCCGAAAAGAATCCCACCCGAAACGACACCCCGAAACGGGTCGTATTTCCAATGGGTCGGATTGCTGATCCCAACCGTGTCGACATGGCCGTCAAATGCCAGCACCCGGGGGCCGCTGCCAAAGCGACCAAGCACATTGCCCATCTCATCGAGGTGGACATCGCGATAGCCCAGTTTCTCCATCTCCCGCATGACCCGCTCGCAGACGAGTCGCTCACCGCGACTCGGCGAAGGGAGGGTGACGAGGTCCCTGAGAAACTCGATGCATTCCGGTGCTGTTTCTTCGGCCAACCGATAGGTATGCGCCGCTTGTTCCGGCGGAATCACGTTGTCGATATCCATGGTGTTCTCCACGATTTTCGCTGATGAGAATTTTTTCACAACGTTCGGCGGCGAGCAAGGAGAATCTCAACCCGCGCCGATCATATTCGCTCCCTGATCCCTCGGCCCGTGGTCAGCCGCCACGCGGCCCGAAGATCGCAGTGCCGACCCGAACCAGAGTCGCCCCTTCGGCCACCGCGACCTCGAAGTCGTGGCTCATCCCCATGGACAGCTCCGGAAGTGCGTGGCCCGTCTCGTCCTGCAGCCGATCACGCAGTTCCCTCAGCCCGCGATAGTACGGCCGCGAGGCCTCGGGATCGGCCTCGAAGGGTGGGATTGCCATGATTCCGGTCACCGCCAACCGATCATGACGGCAGACGGCCTCCAGGAGTTCTCGCGCATCGGGGGGAATCACGCCCGCCTTCTGCGGTTCGCTACCGACATTGATCTCGAGCAGGACATCCATCACCCGTCCGGGCCAGTGTTCCTCGAGAAGGAATTGGAGGCGATCACCGATCTCCGGACGATCCACCGTGTGAATCACATCAAAGACGTCGAGGGCGGCCCGGGCTTTGTTCCGCTGCAGCGGGCCGATGAGGTGCCACCTGGCCGCACGAACCTCCGGCTTTTTCCCCTTCGCCTCCTGGACGCGGTTTTCTCCGAGATCTCGAGCGCCGGCGATCACGATCTCATCGACAACCTCGGCCGGATGCGTCTTGGATACCGAAATCAGGGTCACTTCGTTGGGATCGCGACCAGCGATCTCGGCGGCCGCAATGATCCGGCCGCGCACCGCCGCCAAGCGTCCCGCAAGATCGCCAACCGCCATAATTGTCGGCTCAGGCGCTTTCGGTGGCCGAACTCACCCCGTCGAGGACCTCTTCGATGAAGAGGATCCGGTGGCAGGTTTCACAGGTAATGATCTCCTCACAACGACGAACCCGTTGCTGGAGATGGGGTCGCAGTGCGAAATGGCAGAGCGAACAGGAACCATCGAAAACGGCCGCCACCGCGGTACCCTTCTTCGATGCGAGCAGACGCAGGAACCGCGCGCGGTTCTTGGGAGCGACATCGGCTTCGATGGCCTTGGTCTCCTTCACGAGTTTATGGACCTGCGCCATGAGCTTTTTCTTTCGCTTCTCCCATGCCTGAACCACGTCTTTGTGCGCCGCCTCTTCTTCAGGCCGGGCGTTCCGCCTCTCCTCGATTTCCGCGGCGAGAGCAATGTTGGCATCTTCGAGTTCACGCCGACGAGCCGCCGCCTCTTCAAGGGCCTTGGAGGCATAATCGATCTCTGAAATCACCGCGGTGAACTCCCGCTCGTTGGTGACCATCCCCTTTTGCCGCTGAAAATGCTCGAGCTCGAGCTTGCTCTCGTCTTCCTTCTTACGGACCGTCTTGAGCTCCTCATCGTGCCCTTGCACTTGCTCTTCGATCTTTTCGAGCTCGGCCTGGCGGTCGAGATTGGCTTGATGAAGTTCCCGAACCTCAAGCGGAGGGGATTGGCGCTCTCGAATCGCCTCGGCGATGCGATCGTACAGTTCTTGGAGTCGGACCATCAGAACGAGATCTTGACGTACGTTGTTCACCGCTACCCCTTGTTGCAAAGTTCAAAAGAACCAATTCGATACCGCTGCCATCAGCCGCTACAACAGGCCATGGGCCCACCAGGATTCGAACCTGGGACCGACCGGTTATGAGCCGGCGGCTCTAACCGCTGAGCTATAGGCCCAGCGCATTCTAGCTCCGACGGGGTCGAAGAACAAGCAGGGAGTTGGACGCTGTGGGAATGCCATGATGCGAGAACATAGTGCAATCCGTCAAGACGACCCGAAAAAAACTGCAGGTCGTGAGTCGTAGATCGCGGGACAAATGCCCCTCGCGACCCACGACTCACGACTCACGGTCGAGCCGGCCACAGGCCGGCAAGGATCAGTTGTTCCCCTCGGAAAACGGCTTGAGGAGGTGCGCCCGCGTGGGGTGGCGGAGCTTTCTCAGCGCCTTGTATTCGATCTGGCGGATCCGCTCGCGGGTGACGTTGAAGGTTCGTCCGACCTCCTCGAGGGTGTGCTCGGTGCCGTCACCGATGCCGAAGCGCAGTTTGAGAACCTGCTCCTCGCGCGGCGTCAACGACTTGAGCACCGACTCGGTGTGGTCCTTGAGGGTCCGCATGATCACCGCGTCGATGGGCGAGACCGAGTTAGTGTCCTCGATGAAGTCGCCGAGGTGAGAGTCCTCTTCCTCGCCGATGGGGGTCTCCAGGGAAATCGGCTCCTGGGAAATCTTGTGGATTTTGCGGATCTTAGAGACCGGCATTTCCATCCGGCCCGCGATCTCCTCGACGGTGGGCTCACGGCCGAGCTCCTGGACCAGCATTCTCGTTGTCCGGGTGAGTTTGTTGATGGTCTCTATCATGTGGACCGGAATCCGGATGGTCCTCGCCTGATCGGCGATGGCGCGGGTGATCGCCTGTCTGATCCACCACGTGGCATAAGTCGAGAATTTATATCCGCGGCGGTATTCGAACTTGTCCACCGCTTTCATCAGACCGATGTTGCCCTCTTGAATGAGATCGAGGAACTGGAGCCCACGGTTGGTGTACTTCTTGGCGATGGAGACCACCAGGCGAAGGTTGGCGACGATGAGCTCCTGTTTGGCCTGATCAGTGTTGCCCTCGCCCCGCCGGACTTCGGCCAGGAGAATCTTGAGATCGTCGTAGGGCGTCTCGAACCGCTCTTCGAGCTTTTCGAGTTCGTCCTCGTAGCGGCCGATCCGGGCCTGGTAGAACTGGCGCCGCTCCTTGTTGCGTTCCTGCAGAAGTTTCTTTCGGTCCCGGTTGATGGTCTGGATGGGAATGGAGAACTGGCGCTCGACCTCACCGAGGAAGGTGAGCAGTCGATTCCTGGTCGTCGTCGTGAAATCCGCCCGACGAACCAACAGCGCGATATCGGCGGTGTTGTCCTCGATCTTCTCGGACAACTCGGTGTGCCGTTTTCCGGTCTTCTTGCACCGCCGCAGACGACGCTTGAGTTCCTTCGACTCGTCATCGAGACGGTTGATGGTCCTGAAGATGCCCAGGTTTTCAAGAACTCGATCCTCGGCCTTTTCCTCGAGTTCAATGGCGTGGCCCTGAAGCAACTCGCGGACGCCGCGGCGCTCGCGCCGGGCCCGCTCGTTGGTCCTCAAAAAGAGCTCGAGCAATTTCGGCTCCTTGGACAGGGCGATGAAAACCCGGGCCTCGCCGCTCTCGATCCGCTGGGCGATCTCGACCTCACCTTCACGATCGAGGAGCTTGACCGTCCCCATCTCGCGCAGGTACATGCGAACCGGGTCGTTGGTCTTCTCCAGCTGATCGGTCGCCGGACGAGCCTGAGGCTTGGGAGGGGCACCCTCCTTCTTGCCCTTGGCGTCGGCAGGCTTCTCCCCGTCCTTGGCCTCCGGCTCGACGCTGTCGGCCTCGACCACGTCGATCTCGAGTTCGCCGAGGCGAATATAGATGTCATCGAGCTTCTCGGCGATGCCCGTGACCTCTTCGGGAAGCTGTTCGAAGAGCTCCTCGTACATGATGAACCCGCGATCCTTGCCGGTCTGGATCAGCTTATTGAGTTCGGGGTACTTTTCCTCAGCCAGTACACGCGGCTGCTCCATGAAGTGTCACCTCGAATCGTATTCGTATTGTCGTTGTGCCCTCGGTCCCCATTTTCGCGAGCGGACAACCCCGCACGCGGTAAAACAACACGTTCTGACCGCATTCACTTCCCACACAGAAGCATTCACAGAGATACGTCCATCGGGTACGAGAGCGTGGCGGGCACTTCGCGATCGAAACAAACCTTTGTTTGAGGTCCAATCGCCATCTGAGGAAATATGGGTTCCAAACCCGGTTTTGGCAACCCCTGAGACCAAAATCGACAAAAAAACTCCTGATTTGGCCGGATCTATGCCGATTCGACCGTCAATAACCGAGTCAGAAATCAGGCTTCCGTGATTTCACCTCTACCAGTTTCTGCTGCAGTTCGGTCACCGCCCCAAGGTCATCGCGATCCGCCGCCCGCCGAACCGCGGCGGTGATCTCACGGGCCTCGGCCTTCCACTGTTCGAGCATCACCCGCTGAAGCTGGATCCGGATCGAATCCTCGGTCAATTCCGGTCCCGCCCCCGTGCTGACCTCGGCGACCAGCATCATGAGTTCTTCGTCCTCACTCGAGTCCTGTAGCCATCGGACGAAGTCGCCGTCATCGTTCGCATCGTCCCCACTGAAAATCTTCAGATTCTCGATGAGACGACTCAGCCGCTCGTCACCGCGATGCGCCGGGTCGACCTGATCGGCCACCAGGCGTCGCCAACGAGCGTCCCCATCGAGGATGATGCGGGCAAGAAAAAACTCACCACTGCCGAGGCTCGGATGTGCCCTTGGCGCCGCAACGGGTCCCCGCCGCCCACCCATTTGCCGCGCGAGGTCGCGGAGCACAGCCTCGGAAAAACCCATCCGTTGGGTCAACTCCATAAAAAGTTCGTCACGGATGTGGGGATCCCTCGCGGAACCGATCAGCGTCGCCAGTTCTGCGGCTCCGCGCTGCCGTGCGGCCCGTTCTTCGGGCAGATCCTGGACCAGGAAATCAACCAGGGACGACGGGTTGACGAGGATCTCACGCATGGCGTCGCCGCCTTGGGAGCGGACGACATCATCGGGGTCGGTTCCCGGTGGCAGACCGACCACGGCGACCGCGACTCCGGCTTCAAGAAGGACCTTGGCCCCGGTCGCCGCCGCCCGCCTCCCGGCTGAGTCCGCGTCGTAGCACAACACCACCCTGCCATCGGCGCCGAGGCGCCGCCGCAACAGCCGCGCGTGGTCTGACGTGAGCGCGGTTCCCAGGGTGGCCACAACGTTGATGATTCCCACCAGGTGGAGTGAGAAACAGTCAAAGTAGCCCTCCACCACGACCGCCTCGACATCGTCGGCGATGGCGCGGCGGGCGCGGTCGAGACAAAAGAGGGTCGAGCGCTTGTGAAAGAGCACGCTCTCCGGGCTGTTGAGGTATTTCGGTTCGCCATCACCCAGGATGCGGCCGCCAAACGCGATGAGCCGACCTTCGCTGTCGCGGACGGGGAAGGTCAGACGGCCGCGAAACCGATCGTAGGGGTTCTTCCCGGAATCGGGCTGGACGGCAAGCCCCGCCTCGATGATCACACCCTGGGGGTGGCGGCGTTCCAGGTGCTCGAGGAGTTGACGCCAGTCATCGGGCGCGTACCCGAAACCGAAATCTCGCCAGGTCTCCTTGCCGTAGCCGCGGCGCTCGAGCTCGGACCGAGCACCGGCGCCGGCCGGAGAATCAAGCTGTTCGGTGAACCAGTGTTGCGCCTCTTCGAGCACTGTCCGGAGCCGATCCGATGTCTGACGCCGGCGCCGGGCATCGGGACTCGCCGGCGGCAAGTGAACCCCAAACTGGCGGGCGAGTCGATCGACGGCCTCGGGAAAACTCAACCGATCGAGCTCCATGACGAACTTGATGGCGTCGCCCCCCGCATGACAACCAAAGCAATAGAAGAGCCCTTTTTCGGGATCGATAGAAAAGGACGGTGTTTTCTCTTCGTGGAAGGGACAGAGCCCCTCGTACTTTCGGCCGCGCTTCTTGAGCTTGACGTGATCGCCCGCCACCTCCACCAGATCCGTCGCGTCACGGACCTGGGCGATCACCTGCGGGTTGAGATCGGCGTCAATCATCGTTGGAGCATTCTCGCATGCTCATTGCCGTGGCCGTGGCAGCTCCCGTCCCCGCGTCCGTTCCCGATCCCGATCCCGATCCCGATCCCGTGGCCGTTTCCGTTTCCGTTTCCGTTCCCGATCCCGATCCGGTGACCGTGACCGTGGCCGTTTCCGTGTCCGCGTCCGTTCCCGGGGCAGTGACCGGGGAAGTGGCAGGAACAGCGGCCGATCCTGGAGCGCACGTGACGAGTCCTCCGGTGCCACCCGTAGCATTGATCGGCACCGACGTTTAACCTTCGCCTGAGACACTCACAGCCGAACAATGCAACAAATGGCACCACGCCAGGCGCACCGGATGGAAAACCGCGTTCCACCGGGACGTGCCGGGCTCGGCATTGTGCAGGTAAGACGTCCCGGAGCCGCGTGCCGTTCCGCACAATGTCCGTGCCGGGCACTCCACGGGTTCAGCGCTGGTTACAGTGCGCTCCAGCTGAGAAGCAGGCCGCCGCTCGCAAAATCAGCGTGGTCACAGACCTTCCAATTGACCACCCAATGACCACGCTGATTTCGCGACGCTGGGACGCCGGGGGCGGCCCAGAAGGCCGGAGTTGAGGAACGGGTCACGGTCCGATCCAGGAACTCCCGTGACGAGTTCTCCGGAGCCACCCGTTGCATTGATCGGCATCGACGCTCTACCTTCTCTGGAAAGGCTCACCGCCGAACAATGCAACAAATGGCACCACGCCACGCGGCCCTGGTTCGCGCCGTCCCCTCCACCCGAAACCGCAGCCGGACACGCGGTAAACCGCCTCCACCGGGCGTGCCGTCCTTGACGTTTTTCTCCCAAGCACGCTCACACAACAAATCGCGCCACGGAAAACGTCAAGGGGGGCAACCTCGGCAAACACGATCTGGAGCATCTGTTCCGGTTACGAGATAGGCCGCCGCTCGCGCGGGCAACGTGGTCGCTTTCCTTTCAATCAACTACCGAACGACCACGCTGCCCGTGCGACGCTGGGTCGCCAAAGGCGGCCCAGAAGGCCGGGGCTGATAAACTGGCCGCCGGTGCGGCGCAGAAGATCGCCTCATCGCCGAGGATTTGCGCGAGGACCCGAGATCTACACCAAAACCCAACGCCACTGCCGACAGCTCCGTAACATTCAATTGAGACCCAGCCATTGGTCGTTGATTTCACAAAGTCGAGATTGAGGTTTCAATGAGACGATCGATTCTGAGCACTGCCTTCATCCTCATCTCCGCGGGTACTGCGGCGGCCCAGATTCCGCAGATCGAACGCGACGCGCTCATCACACTCTTTGACAGCACGAGTGGTCCGTTGTGGAGCGTCAACACCAACTGGATGGATCCCGTTGGTTCCGAATGCACCTGGCACGGGGTGACCTGTTCCGGAGGCCGCGTCACTGGGCTGAATCTCTACTCAAATGATCTGCAAGGGCCTCTGCCTCCACAGCTCGGAGACCTCGAATACCTGAGGGACCTGAACCTGGGTTACAACCACCTGGCTGGGGAAATCCCGCCGGAACTGGGAAGGCTGGCTCACCTGGAGACGTTGTGGCTGATCACAACCGAGCTCCAAGGGAGGATTCCCCCCGAACTGGGCAACCTCGCAAGTCTTGAGACGATGGTCCTGACGGCAAACCAGATTGACGGTCCGATCCCGCCGGAAATCGGGAATCTCACAAACTTGAGATTTCTGTCGTTGTCGCTCAACCAATTGAGCGGAGCGATCCCGATGGAACTGGGAGATCTCGCAAGCCTGACCCAGCTTTTCCTTGGCTCCAACAGGCTGAGCGGGGGTATCCCACCCGAGCTCGGAAACCTGGAGAACTTGGTGAGCCTGATGCTGGACTCCAATCAACTCAGTGGCCCGATTCCGCCGGAGCTGGGGGGTCTCGCGTTTCTGATGGAACTGTTCATCGATTCCAATCAACTCACCGGGGAGATCCCTGCAGAACTCGGCGCCTTGTCATGGCTCCAAAACGGCGCATCGGATCTTCGTTGGAATGCTCTCTACACTGATGACACGGCATTGGCGTCGTTCCTCAACGCCAAGCAGGTCGGCGGTGATTGGCAGAGCACTCAGACCGTCGCGCCCGACAACCCAACCATCGACTGGGTCGGCGATCACACCATTTGGCTGAGTTGGGATGCGCCGAGTTACAACGATCCAGGTGGTTTCGAGGTCTTCGTCGTCCCGACGGCTGGAGGCGCATGGCTCTCCGTCGGATGGTCGAGCGCCAAGCCCGTTCACAAAACCCCCGCCACAACACTGGACCCGGGAGTCAGCTACGACCTCGCCGTGACGACCTACACCCTTCCGCACTCCGAGAATCAGAACCTGGCCACCAGCGATCCAAGCGAACCGGTCATGGCGACCACATCCAACCTCGGCTGCGCCCAACCGGTGATCACCATGACCTGGGGCGATCCCACCATCCTGTCAGTGCCGGGGAGCTTCGACAGCCATCTCTGGAACACAGGAGAGACCACCTCGAGCATCGATGTCAGCCCCTATGAGACCCGGTTCTACTGGGCCACCGTCGCCAGCTCCGGTCCCTGCCAGGAGTCCGCGGTGATCCTCGTCGATCAGCAGTCGATCTTCACCGACGGCTTCGAGTCGGGCGATACCTCGGCGTGGGAGCCGTAGCGGCCGCGAAGACCTAACCCGACTCCTCGATCTCAACCTCGGTGGCGCCGGTCCCGCCCCGGTTGCCGGGCGGGTGCTTGAAGCTCTTCACGGCGGGGTGCTCACGACAGACATCGGCGACCATACGGCGCAGCGTCCCGGTGCCGTGGCCATGGACGATTCGGATCATTCGCTTGCCCGCCGCGAAGGCCTGATCGAGGGCTCTTTCAACATCCTCGCGCGCACGTTCGCTGTCGAAGCCGATGAGCATGAGCTCCTGGGGGGCTTCTTCGGTAACCTCGATATGGACGACCCGTTTGTTGGGTGCCCTTTTTCCACGACGCAGGATCTCGACATCAGTGATCGGGACCCACACCCGCTTGTTGCCGATGACCACAGCCACCTGTGATCCCCGAACGGCCTGGATTTCGCCCTCGCCCCCGAGTCCCACGA
>RCNE010001342.1_pt1 | contig 13313 bp, 7 predicted proteins | sample 2041361 | NCBI WGS metagenome assembly RCNE01 (sample SAMN09708229, study PRJNA481090) | Marine sediment metagenome, whole genome shotgun sequencing project.
TTTCTTACTTGTCAGACTGTTGGCTTTTGTGCCGAACTGAAAGTAAGCGTCTAGCTACTCGTTAGGGAATACATCGATGTCGCTAGGCCAACCATGCGCGGGCAATTATTGGTTCGCGGCAAGTCGTGCGAAAATCATGATGCCCCGTCCGGCCGGATCTACATAGAACCGTTTGCAGACATACTCGTATTCTTGTTCGGTTTCGAACGGTTTTCCTGGCTCAGCTATTCGTTCGGCGAGCTCCGGCGGCAGGCCGCCAATGACCTGGCCTGCACTCGCCACTCGCACGCCGAAGTTTGGACTCGCCGAGGCCCACAATCGCCCGCCATCGCCGTCGGTCACGAAAACTTCGCATTCAACGCCACCGAGACCGAGCAGAATGTCTTCGATTTCGTGAGAAATATCAGCCTCAATCAACGACATTCCGAAACATTCGCCCGTGACGTCGCTGTAGACAGGAGTCGCGACGGCGAGCCGTTCCACTTGGTCTGCCGAGTTGGCAAAACGAGGACGCGGATCGAGCGTCATTTTGACGTCACCCGGTTCGCGCAGCGCGACGTCGTCCATCAGCGTATCGGTTTCCGATGTGTGTAAACGACCGGTAGGCAGTATTGTTACAAAAGACGGGTCAGCCGGGTTGCGCTCGACTCGAACAATTTCTTCGCTCCCGTCTTGGTTCTTGGCAACATAAGAGATGGCAAGATAGTCGGCGTTGGATCGCAGCAACCCCGTGTAGATCGATTCCAGCCGCCCGCGCCAAACATCTTCTTCATCACCCTCGACACCTGCCCGGGCGCCGATCACGCCTTGGACAGGCGGCAGTGCGGACATGAAGCGGGCGTCTTTGGCTAACTCGCTCGCCAAACCACGCAATTGAATTTCGATTTCCCTGACGTCGCCTTCCATCCGCGCAAATTGGGACTTCTGAATGTCCAGGTAGTTTTGACGCGCGGACATGGTCAGCGTTGTCAGTGCGACCAAGACAATCATGATCATTGCCACTAAGGCTTGGGATAGCCCTTGATTCCGCGAGATCCAACGCCGCGCCCGTTGAAAGGCGGTTTCTTGGTAAGCGGTAACCGATTCGCCAGCCATCCAGCGTTGTACTTCCTCCGCCAGTTCGGTTGATTCCTGGTACCGAGCATACCGTCGGCGGGCCATGGCTTTGGCGCAGATTGCCTCCAGCGCGGGATCGGCCGCCGGGTTTACCTCCCGCGCGCTGGGAGGTTTGCCAGCGGCGATGGCCGAAATCATTCCGCGGGCCCCAACTCCTGAATTGACGGCCGATTTCTGAGTTTGCTCGTGCGGTGCGTATCCAGTAATGATCGCGAACAGAATCGAGCCCAAGCCGTAAATGTCTGTTCGACTGTCGACCTCGTCTAGGCGTCCGGCCGCTTGTTCTGGCGACATGTACAGCGGAGTTCCCAGAACCTGGCCTTCGCCGGTACGGTTCCCGTCATCGGTGGCGATCGAATCGCCAAGACTTTCCACCGCAGTATCATCCAGTACTTTGGCCAGCCCCCAATCGATCACGATCACCTGACCAAAGCTGTCAATCACAATGTTCTCTGGCTTCAGGTCACGGTGGATGACCTTGCGCGAGTGGGCGTGCCCCATTGCGTGACAGATGTTAACGAATGCGTTCAACAGATGCCGCAGCAGCATCGGGTCATGATCGCCTTCTTCCCGTCGTTCGTGATATTCGGCAATCGAGTCCTGAAGAGTTTTTTTACCCAGGAATCGCATCGTGTAAAACGCTCGACCGCTTTCGTCTGTCCCCAAGTGGTGAACCGGGACGATACCGGGATGTTCAAGTCGACCGGTGATTTCGGCCTCGTACTTGAACCGGTCCACCGTCGCGTCGGTGGCCTTCGCTGGGTGGCTAATCTCTTTGAGCGCGACATACCGGTTCAAATTCAGGTCACGTGCCAGCCAGACGCGCCCCAGACCTCCCTGTCCCAGCTTGCGGACAAGCTGGTAACGTACATCTGATTCACGACTATCTTCGGTGTCAACGCTTGCGGCCACCGTGATGCCGAGTAGTTTCGAAACGCGGCCGGTACCGTCAAGCCGTTCGAGAGTCGCCAAGAATAAACCCTCGCCAGCTGCTGGCGCCAACGAATCGCCCTTTTGCAGTAGCTCGATCGAGATGCCGTCAGGTGACCGCACAAAGGCCATGTGGCCATCTCTGGGCGGGCGGTTTATTGTAACCCCGGCTTTTTGCAGGCGCTCGCACACCGCGTAAATATCATCAACCCGATACGCAAGGTGGCCGAAATTTCGCCCGCCCTGGTACTCTTCCGAATCCCAGTTCCAGGTGCCGGCCCCGCCACTCGGCGGGGGGACGTGGTTCACCGAACCCACGATCGGAGCGCTCCGGCAGCGGCGGAGTGGCAAAGAGCGAGCCCTGCGCAACGAAGGGCCGGACCAGGGATTCACCATGACCATTTGCGAAGTTCGCCATCGACGCACCGTGACTGGGAATCGGGTCTCCCTTTGCTGTTACCCGATGGTGGCGACTCACGGCAAGATGATCCCTCGCACGTGTAAGAGCGACATACAAGAGGCGCTCCCGCTCGGGGCCGTCCATCTCGTCGTCGAGCTCCTTCGCGAGGTCGAACTGTGAGGTACGAGCTGCCGACGTTGCTTTGACCTCGGGCAGGACACCCTTGGCGCCCCACAACACTTCGCCCCGAACCGGACGAGCCCGACCGAGCTCGGTGGTCAGCCCAGACACAATCGTGATTGGAAATTCGAGCCCCTTTGACCCGTGAATCGTCATCACGTGCACGGCGTCGTCGTCGGGCTCGGGAAGCATAGGTTCGTGCGCCCGCGACCCATCGACACCTTGGAGTCGAGTCCATTCGAGATACTCGCGGAGGTCTCCTCCCCCGGCCTCGGAGAATGCTCGAGCCTGGTCGACGACATAACGAAGCCGGCGCCAGGTATCACGAGCCCGGCGACCACGAGCGGGCAAAGCCATTGCGAATCGTTCGTCGATCACTCGGAGCAGCAACTGCGACGGTTCGGTCCACCAACGGTCGTCGTGCAACGAAGAAAGGTGCTCGATGGCTTCGGAAACCGGATGCCCATCGAGGCCAAACGGAGCCGGGGCCCGTAGATCGAACACACCGCCGCTCGTTCGCCACGTATAGAGGTCGTCGTCTCCGCAGGCGTAGAGAGGAGAACGCAAGGCGGCCACAAGCGCGATCTGATCGGAAGGACTGTCGATTGCAGACAACACCGACAACAGGTTTTTGATCTCCTGTGTCTCATAGACGAGCGTGCCGGTGTCTGCACGGAACGGGATGGATCGGTCGTCGAGTGCGTTCGATAGCTGGGACATCGACGTGCGGGTAGGCAAGAGGATCGTGATGTCCTGAAGCTGTGGCTCGCGCCAACCGCCGTCCTCGTCATCAACCAGCCAATCGCGAGGATTCTCGATCACCTCAGCAATGATCGACGCGACGTCACTCGCCTCGACCTCGCGCACTGCACGAGCTTTGTCGGTGCTTGGACCGCCGAACACGATGGGCCGGTGGTCGGCACTACTGGGCTCACGCGTGGGAACGAGAGGCGAATACTTCGCCTGCTGTGCGCTGTCGTCCGCCATGATCTCCGCGAAGAGCGCATTTACTGCCTCGACCACCGGAGCCACCGTGCGAAAGTTTCGCTGCAACGACACTGCTCCGTCGCTGAATCGTTCGCGCGCGGCAAGGAACAAGGCAATGTCGGCGCGTCGGAATCGGTAGATCGATTGTTTGGGGTCGCCCACCATGAAGATACGCCCGTTCTCGGGTGTGAGGTCTTGCCAATCACCCGTGAAGGGGCCGCTCGCCACAGTCGATGCCAATAAGAGGGCCAAGCTGATCTGGATCGGGTCGGTGTCTTGGAACTCGTCGAGCATCAAGACCCGATAGCGGTCCGACAGGGCGACTCGCGCTTCGGTTGACGTGCGCAGAAGCAGATGGGCCAGGACCAAGAGATCGTGGAACTCGAGCAGGCCCTCAGCGCGGCGTTCTGCTGCCGACCTTTGGGTGAATTCGGCAACCTTTCCGGCGAGTTGTGTCAACGTTTGGGAGGCCACAGCCTCAAAGATGGTCGCGCACGCGTCGTTGATCTCCACGACGGTTTCTCGAGCGGCTGCCACGCCGTCTCGTCCACCCCACGAACCCTGCCGGCCACTCTTGCCAAGCTTTTGTTCGGGTAATGCACGTAACAGCCGCAGTCGCTCGTGGTCGGACCCTGCCCGCTCGAATCGTTTGAAGACCGCCTTCAGTTCTCTGATTCGGCCAAGGAGCGAATCGGATGGATCGCTGCATTGCACCTCGAGATCCCGAATGCCAGCAATCACGTTGCGAACACCCGCGAAGTCGATTGGCACCGCCGCACGCTGCTCGACTTCGACGTCGAGCAGCCGATCCCAGTTGTCGTCGAACTCCTGGGCAATGTTGCGCATCGCCGACCCGTTCAGCGGAACATTGAGGATCGACGCCCGAACGATGAACTCCTCGAGATCAGAATCGTCATAGAGCTCGTCGAGAAACGAACCCCACCGCCGGGTGAACGCCAGTTGGCTACGCACCTCGTCGATCACTTCGACTCGAGGCGGCACGCCGACCTCGACCGGAAACTCTGACAACAATCGCTGCGCGAAGGCGTGCAACGTCGAGATTGCAGCCACGTCGGCGTCGGCTAACGCCTGTTGACACCGACCCTCCAGCTCAGCGGCACCGGCGTGTTGTGCGTCATGCAGCGCCTTCTCGAACTCAATTCGGATTCGTTCGCGAAGTTCTGCCGCTGCGGCCTCGGTGAATGTGATGGCCGCGATCTGGGACAATGGTCGACGCACGTTGGGGTCGGAGCTGAGCACGAGATTGACGATGCGTCCAACGAGCGCAGTGGTCTTGCCCGTACCAGCACCGGCTTCGACGAACATTGTTGTGCCGAGCTGACTGCGGATCTGATCACGTGCACGTTGGTCGGCTTCGACGATGTGATTGGACCCAGACGCGAGATCATCGTTCATCGCTGCGCCTCGGTTCCCGCGTCGGCGTCCGCCTCAGGGCCCGCGTGCATCAGCACAAAGTCGCTCAGGCGACCCGAGAGCAAAGCACGTTCAAATTCTTCATCGCGATCGACCGGGCAGATCCTGGTGAAGTCGCAGAACGAACAGTTGTCAAAGCTCGCGTAGAAGGCGTTGTAGTCGCCCGGGTTCGGGGGAAACAGGCCGGTCTCGATCCCGCTGACGATGGTGTCGAGCGCCTCGATGAACCGTGCACGCCGCTCGGGGGTCCACGCGTACCCGGCGGTCGCGAACTTTCCTTTCGTCGACGTGTACCAGTAGTACGCCTCGGCACTTTCACTGTCGTAGTGCTGGCGGGCTGCCTCGGCGTACACACCGAGCTGCAGCTTCGTTCCGCCGAGAACAGGGTCCTTCTCGAAGTCGGACTGTCTGGCCGCCCGGCCGGTCTTGTAGTCGATAACCACCGGGGTGCCATCGGTACGAGTGTCGACACGGTCGATCAAGCCCCGCAGTCGGAGGCGTCGGCCGTCGGCCAACGACACCTCAGCAGCACTCGCGCCGGACTCACCAGAGCGATCCATTCCGAATGGCAATTCGACCTCGGTAGGAACCGTTCGTTTCTCGGTGCGTAACGACTCGTCCTCTCGGAGAAACGACTGCAAGTCCGAGTCGGTCTCTTCGCGCCTGATCGCCCAGAGAATGGGGCGTCCCGTCCGGCCGAGTTCTTCGTACTCGACATAACGACGCTGCGCGTGCTGCCGAAGACGAAGCTCGTCCTCGTCGGTCCAGCGGTGGTCTGGATGTTCACGTGCGTGTTCGGTACCAGGAACCGATTCACCGATGAAATCCTCGACGATTGCATGCCACAAGCTGCCCCGATCGAGCGCGCTGATCTCGGTGATCTCTTCGGGACGTTCGACTTCTCCGAGCCCGAGAAGTTGGGCGAAGAAATATCGGCGCGGGCAGGTTGCCCATGTCTCCAACCTGCTCGAACTCATCGCCGCATCGACATCGGCGATCTTGGGGAGGTCGAGATTGCCCAGGTCGCCGACAAACCGACCGAAACCAGTGCGCCGTTCTTCAATGTGTGCAAGGCCTCGTCGGAGAGGTCCTGCAAGGACCTCGGTTGACGAGTCAGCGTTTTCCCCTCGCCCCGTGTGGACGTGCTGGAGCTGGAGGTCAGAAAACGAAACCGCCAATCCATCAGCGATCGCCGCGTCCATCGACCGCTGGAACGAGCCGAGCGCGACATCTTCGAAAAGTGCTGTTTCAGACCACGATTGGGAGGTGATGGACGCATCACCTGTTCGCTCTCGAGCTGCTTCCACCCACCATCGGGAGGCCGTTCGAAGGCGACCGGAACGATGATCGCCGCGTGGCATCACGACCGTGCATGCGACGCTGGCGGCGGCCAGCGCATGGAGGTACCGCTCGCGTTCGAGCCGATTCATGTCAGCACGGACCGGGAGCGCTCCGCCAACGAGCGCGCGTTCAGAATCGGGGAGCAACGTGTCTTCGCGGACTGGCCGCGGACAGATCCCTTCGGCCAGGCCAAGCACGAAGACGTGGTCGAGGTCGAGGCCGATGGCTGAGGCGAGCGGCGCGATCAGCACGCCGGTTCCAAAACGTCCTCGGCGACCAGCCGGAGCATCGAGCTCAAGGTGAATCGCGCGGACGAAGGCCGCCGGTGTGAGGTTGGGTTCGACACTGTCGAGCACGCCAACTCGGGAGAGGACCTTGTCGACCCGATCGGCGGCATCGAGCTCTGCTTCGGGCCATCGTGATCGACGGTTCGGTGCGGGTAGCAGTTGACCCAGAACGTGCTGAGCCCACGATGAACGCTCAGACCAGGACCGGCCGATTGCCGTTGGGGAGGTCAGTTCTCCCAACCAACTGACGAACGCAAGAAATCGCTCGGTCGCACCACGTTCGCGATCGAGGGCGCTGACGAAACCAGAACTCGCCTCGGCTTCGTTGTCATCGATTCTTTTCTGCAACGACCGGGTGTGTGCGTCGAGCCGAACATTCCAGTCGTCGAGCCCAGCAACGACACCAGCAGACCGTGAGATGTTCTCCCAGGCCGTGGAGTCGATAGTCCGTCCGTCGGGTCCACGAAGCGGCGCAGCCTCGATCAACGCCAGCACCGCTTCTCGAGAGAACCGTTGATCGTGCGGTGTTGTCAGAACCGAATCTGCAATGTCGATGAGACGCAGCAACAACCGACCAGTGACCGAATCAGCGAGCGTTCGGTGTTCTGGGCCAGCAGTCGGGATCCCGGCTGCATCGAAGTGTTCACGAAGGGTGCGTAGATATGGATCGGTCGAGGGAATGAACACGGCCATTCGATCGAACCGAGCTCCGGTTCGAGCGGCATCGAGAACGCACCGAACCACCGCCCGAACCTCTTCATCGCTATCGGCAACAGGCAACATCGAAGATGGAACGGGCACTCGAGCGGCAGTGAGCGGCGTTGCGACCGCGGAACCTGTGATAACGCTCGCCTGCGTCCGAGCAGCATCGTCAACGTCGGCATCTCCGGTCGATGCAAAGACGCCGTGAGCGCTGCGTGCATCAGCAGACGCTGACCACGCCGCGGTGAGAAACTCGACGGTGGCAAGACCCTGTCCAAAGGGACCAGCGACGACGAGAACGTCGTCGAATGGCTTCGACCGACACACCTTGGACGCCTCGGTAAGAACTGCGAGTTCGTTGTGGTACGAGGTTCCCGTACCTGCACGCAGGTGATGCTCGACAGCATCCACGAAACGCACCAGGTCGACAGTGCGCGCCAACGAAGAACCGCGCAGCGTGTCACGTTGGGGCAGCGGCATTGCGGTGATGTCGGCGAAGGCTCGCATCAACGCGGCCTCGGTGGCGACGTGTTCGGCGACCACTCCGAAACGACCCGGTTCGGTGGCCAACACGTGTCGTACAGCGGCGGCGAGAACCACATTTGTGAGCGGCCTTTGACCTGAGCTCGCCATCGCTTCCGCTGCGAGCAGCGACGCGAACTGGAACGGGGTCGAGAAACTGACGTTGGCGATACCAGGCGGATCGAGCGTTGACGGCTCGTGGAGCGCCGCCGAGCCGAGCATTCGACGAAGGCTCAAGCCCGCAATATTCGACGGTACGACCACCCGAACAGGTGTCAACGGATCACCATTCTTCGCCGACCTGACCGCGCTCTGCACCGCGTGGGTGAAGGGACGACCGGCTGGTGCGAAGCGGATGTTCATCAACCGCAAGACTACGAAGGTGGTGTGTCATTCAGGACCGATCCCGGCAGACTCTCCACGATGGCTCGAAACGTTCTGGGCACCGACCTCGAATCTTGCAGCACTGATCCGCTCACCGGTTTCACGCGGACCGGGTGCTGCGACCAGCACCCCCAAGATGACGGCTTTCACATTGTCTGCGCCGTTGTCACGAACTCGTTCCTCAAGTTCTCCGCCGAGCAGGGAAACGATCTGAGCACCCCACACCCCGAGTACGGATTTCCTGGCCTCAACGCTGGCGACCGCTGGTGCCTTTGCGCAAGCCGCTGGGTCGAGGCCTTCGAGGCTGGCGTGGCGCCAAAAGTTGTCCTCGAAGGCACACATGCACAAGCGCTCGAATGGATCGACCTCGCCGATCTTCGGGCACACGCCATCTGAGTCGAGTTAGCGCCACTGAAGCCTGAGCGAGCATGTACGACGAAGCCTGAGCAGGCACGACCTAGGGTCGACACATGGCGTCGGGCTTCATTGCAGTTTCTCTCCTCATTTCCGGTGCGTTGTTCTTCTTCTTCACCATGGCGATGATCGCGAACCGGAGACGGCGACACGAAGAGGCGTGGCAACAGGTGGCCGGTGAACTCGGCCTGCAGTTCTCTGCAGGCTCGTGGACGAGCGGACCATCCATTGCCGGAAGCGTGAACGGCTTCTTTGTCTCGGTCGACACACAAGGCGCCAACGAGGACCGCGTCACCCGGTACTCGGTTGAGTACCCGAGCACGGGCCAACAAGACATTGGGTTGACCAAACAGTCTTCTTTCCACTTCACGCTCGTCAAACGGTTGATGGCCAAGAACGATGTCGAGATCGGCGACCGAGAGTTCGACGACAAGGTGCTCATCGATGCACACGACCCAATCGCTGCCGCCCGGTACCTCAGCCCTGCCCGACGCCAGGCTGTCCTTCAACTCTTCGACAATCAACCATTTCGCAACCCGACGGTGACCAACACCTCCCTCGTGGTCGATACGAGCGGCTTGGAATCGAGCCATGTCAACCTGCGTGCGACGATCTCTGCACTGCTCCAGACGGCGACAATTATGAGTGCGCCGACCGATGTCGACCTCGCCCCCCTTGGCGAGCAAGTTGTTGTTGAGAACGTCGTCGAAGCGCCGCCACCACAAGACCGGCTGGTGCTGGACCCCGAACCCGAGGCTAGTGAACCCGAGGCTAGTGAACCCGAGGCTGATGAACCCGAGGAACACGTCACACATCCGAAGGGCGATCCACTGAGAGCACTTGACCATGAGTCGGTGATCGGTGACCTATTCGAGTCAGGGAGAATGGCATTCGAAACCGACGAGCACTTCCAGGCAACCTATGCGGGCGCGTCAATCCGCTGGGCTGGCGAGGTCGACAGCTTTCGCACGTACCGCAACGATTCCGACTTCGAAGGCACGGGGATCAAAGCCACTCTGCTCGTTGGAGCCATAGGGCAATCAACCCTTCGGAGCCGAATGGCGAAGGCCGTGGTGCAGCTTCCCGAGGACACACCGATCGATCGCGGGCAGAAGCTCACATTCGAGGGGACCCTCGTTCGAGCCGACCGCTTCACCCGACGAGTGTTCATTGCCAATGGCACGATCGTGATTGCCGACGGCTCGATTCATACGTGATTGAAACCGAATGGGTACTCCATTGATATCGAGCTGCTCCGGTCTGGTAACTACGCTTCGAGCATGAAGACGAACACGCAGGTAGTGGTCATCGGCGGCGGCGTGGTCGGGGCATCGATCCTGTACCACCTCACCAAGAACGGCTGGACCGACGTCGTCCTCCTCGAACGAACCGAGCTCACGGCAGGATCCACGTGGCACTCTGCGGGTGGCATGCACACGCTCAACGGCGATCCGAACGTCGCAAAGCTGCAGCAGTACACCATCAACTTGTACAAAGAGATCGAGGAGGTGTCCGGCCAGGATTGCGGCATCCACATCACCGGCGGGGTGATGCTCGCCGACACCCCCGAGCGAGCCGATTGGCTGAAGGCGACCCATGCCAAGGGCCGCTACCTCGGCATGGAGACCGAGCTGATCTCGGTGGCCGAGGCCAAAGAGATCCACCCGATCTTTGATGAGCAGTACTTCGTCGGCGCCATGTGGGATGCGCACGAAGGACACGTCGACCCGACGGGCGTCACCCATGCCTATGCGAAGGCAGCGCGTCAAAACGGCGCAGAGGTCTATCGCGACACTTGGGCTCGTGGCATGAGCCGTGCTTCCGATGGAGGGTGGGACGTCCAGACCATCCGCACCTCGACGGGTGAAGACCTCGAGACCATCCACTGCGAGCACGTCGTCAACGCAGGTGGCCTGTGGGGTCGCGAGGTTGGCCGCATGGTCGGACTCGAACTTCCGATCCTCGCTATGGCGCACCAATACATCCTCACCGAAGACCTCCCCCAGGTGGCTGAGATCAACGCGAGCACCGGCAAAGAGGTGCTTCACGCAGTCGACTTCGGAGGCGAGATCTACATGCGACAGGAGGCTGGCGGCCTGCTCCTCGGCACGTACGAACCCAACGGCATCCCGTGGTCGCCGAAGCAGACGCCCTGGGAATTTGGCATGCAGCTCCTCTCCCCTGACCTCGAACATCTCGCCCCGCAACTCCAGCGCGGATTCGAGCACTTCCCAATTTTCGCTGATGCCGGCATTCGCTCGGTCGTGAACGGTCCGTTTGTCTTCAGTCCCGATGGCAATCCCTGCATCGGACCCGTGCGCGGCCTTCCCAACTACTGGTCGGCGACGGCGATCATGGCCGGGCTGTCGCAGGGTGGCGGCGTCGGGCTGGCACTGGCGAACTGGATAACCGAAGGCGACCCTGGCTACGACATCTGGGGCATGGACATTGCGCGCTTCGGCGACTTCAACACGATGTCGTTCACCGATACGAAGGTGCGAGAGAACTACGGCCGACGCTTCCGCATCACGTTCCCGAACGAGTTTCTGCCCCAGGGCCGCAACCTGCAGACCTCACCGATCTACGACAAGCTCACCAACGCCAACGCAGTCTGGGGCAACAGCTACGGACTCGAGGCAGCCCAGTGGTATCAGGCCGATGCTGAGGACCCGTCGGAAGACGTGACCTTCTACCGCAGCAACGCTTGGGACCAAGTACGTGCCGAGACGCTGGCGGTCCGCAGCGGTGTTGGCCTGATGGAGACCACCGGTTTTGCGAAGTTTCAGTTCACCGGCCCGGGCGCCCGCGACTGGCTCGACCACACGCTTGCTGGTCGAATTCCCAAAGCCGGGCGAATGTCGCTGACGCCGATGACCAACCACAACGGCAAACTCATCGGCGACCTCACGGTCGCCTGTCTCCCTGCAACGGCTGGTGAACCCGAGGGGCCGCTCAGCACATTCACGGGTGGCGCAACTGGCAATACCAGCGCCGACGGTGAACGGTTCATGATGTTCGGCTCGGGTGTCGCCACCCGGTACTACCAGCGGTACTTCGAGTCGCTACTGCCCACCGATGGATCGGTGAAGTATCGCACGCTGGGGTACGAGATGTGCGGCCTCTCGATCGCCGGACCGAAGAGCCGCGAACTTCTCGAACGCCTCACCGATTCCGACGTCTCCGCCCAGGACTTCCGTTTCATGGCGTTCAAGGAAATCGAACTCGGCTGGGCCAAGGTGATGTGTGGCCGAGTGACCTTCTCGGGCGACCTGGGGTACGAGTTCTGGATGCCGGGCAGCTACCAGCGCTACGTCTATGACCTGCTAATGGACGCCGGCGCTGATCTCGGGATTCGCCTCTTTGGTTCGAAGGCACTCGACTCGATGCGACTCGAGAAAAGCTTCGGCTCCTGGGCGCGAGAGTACCGTCCGATCTACGACCCGTTCGAAGCCAACCTCGGGCGATTCGTCGACCTCGAGAAGGACTTCATCGGTCGAGACGCACTGGTCGCTATCAAGCAGGCCGGCCCCAGGCGGTCGTTGTGCACCTGGACGATCGACGTCCCTGCTGGCCCTGGCGAAGGAAACGCCGACGTGATCGGCGACGAACCCGTGTGGCTGAACGGTGAGGTCGTGGGTTGGGTCACATCGGGGGGTTATGCCCATCACAGCGATGTGTCTGTGGCGATTGGTTATGTGCCCAGCGAACATGCGTCAGCCACGTCGGGCTGGCAGATCGAGATCCTCGGCGTCATGCGAGACGCCACCCGGCAGACCGAACCAATCTGGGATGCAGCAGCCGAGCGGATGCGAGGTTGAGCGTGACAGCCGAGCGGATGCGAAGTTGAACGCTGTTCGCTCCAAACATCGACGTCGGTAGGGTTTATGGGTGACGATCGACGCGGTGATATTCGACCATGACGGAACACTGGTCGACAGCGAGACCATCACCCTCACCTTGCTCGCGGAGATGGCGGTTGAACACGGCGCCGAAGTGCACGAGGACGACATCGACCGGTTCACCGGTGCCGACCTCAAGCTCGTGTTCGCCGAGATCGAACATCGCCGCGGCGCTCCCCTGCCAGCCGATTTCCTCGATGTGTTTCGGCGCCGCCAAGAAGAGCGCATTCGCAACGGCCTGCAAGAGGTGCCCGGCGCCGATCATCTACTCGAGTCGCTGACGGTTCCAACCGCAGTGGCGTCGAACGCTCCGGTGGCCAAGATGGAGCTCTGCCTCGGAGCCACCGGCCTCGATCGGCACTTCGCTCCCGAGGAGATGCTCAGCGCGTACGACGTGGGCGAATGGAAACCAGCTCCCGGCGTTTTCCTCGCTGCAGCGGAGGTCTTACAGACGGCACCACAGCGATGTGCCGTCGTTGAAGACAGCGGCCCGGGCATCGAGGCAGGGCTCGCTGCGGGTATGCGAGTGTTCGCCTACGACCCAGGTGACAAATTCGCGTCCATCGGCGGCATCACACGACTCAGGGCGCTCTCTGAGCTCCTCGAACACCTCTGACCGCTAGGCGCAGGCCCCACGCCTATGCTGAGTTAGTTCGTCGCTGCTTACGGACCGCCCGGGAGCGACCACAGCGCGCGGCCGCCTTCGGCGTCCTCGGG
>RCNE010001493.1_pt1 | contig 13311 bp, 10 predicted proteins | sample 2041361 | NCBI WGS metagenome assembly RCNE01 (sample SAMN09708229, study PRJNA481090) | Marine sediment metagenome, whole genome shotgun sequencing project.
CAATATAGGCAGCATCAGTTTTGCTCAGGGGCTGTATTTGCCTGTATGTATTCATAATAAGATGGCCAAAAATGTACCCCGGCAAAATGCCGGGGTACGTCGTTGGTGGAGGCGGCGGGACAGCTATTCCTTATCTTTCGAAAAGGGCTGGACTATACCTTCATCCTGTTGCCAGGATGCGGAGCGTGTTATTCGCGGCTTAATACTGCCTTGAATCCTAGTATCGGCTCCTCTCAAAGAGATCAGCCGGTCTATAAGTCTCTACAGGGCAGGCCTGAAGTTGGCCTTCTTCCTACCCCTCGGTATTGCCTTAACAGTTGCCTGCTTTAGGTTTCACCGATGTGAGCTCCGTTTTCACTTTGCCATTACTGACAAAGGCGACCCATATTGATCGAACCCGCGTCCGCAAGTGATTCGCTTTCGGCTCTACATGCTTATCCGCCTATTGTTTTAATTAATGGCTACCCGGTCGGCAGGGAAAAACCAAAAACGATCCTGGATAAGTTTTAACGGATCCACACCAGGCGTGCTTAGCCGCGATCCCGTTTAGGGTGACTCCCGGGCTCCGACGCGTACGGGCACGCTTCGGGCGGAAGGCACTAAGCTAGGTTTTTAAGCTGCTAGTGCGTAGTTGTCGTCGTTGGCAACTAAAAGTTTGCAATCAGTTTTACGAGTTATCTGCAGCTCGGCATGCACCTAGAGTTTCACGACCCACGTCGAAGCCAGGTCGCCCCCAGTATCTATCGGACGCCATTCTACCGATTTGGTTCCAATGTGTCTTCAATTACCTCAAATATATCGAAGTGAGGCTATGTGGCAGAACAGTGGTCATTTCTCATGTTGGGTTCTGATCAGGTCTCTCGGTTTGGATCATCAACGGTTGCTGCCATGCTACCGAGTAGATCCCAGATTGGCCGGACCTCATGCGGGTCAGGTATCAAGACCAGTAAATCACCCGGTGTAGCCATGTCAAGACCATGGTGCCACCACTCATTTCTCTCAATCACAAGACTGATATCCGATTTGGCAACACCCGCAGAGCTCAAACCAGATGCGAGCAAAGCTGGAGCCTCACCCGCTTGCCGACTCTTCAGGTCGGGGCAATCTACGCAGACATAGTGATCAAAATGGCCAGCCAGCCCAGACATTGCAGCCTTGATATCTTCATCCCTGCGGTTCTCCGATATGCTAAACACCAGAATTTTTCGCCCGGAAACCGGCTGGGTGCTGATGAATTCTGAGAGTTTCAGAAACCCATCGGCGTTGTGGGCAAAGTCTATGATGACCCGAAATGGCAAGTCATCAAAAATATTCAATCGCCCGGGCGTAGACTCGGGTCCAGACCTGAAGTTACGCATAGCGTTAACAATCTTTTCAATTTTGACCCCGAAAAGATAACTTGCGGCAATCGCATGCATGGAATTGCTGATATTAAACTCTGCCGTGCCACTGAATGTTGCGGGAACTGACGAAACATCCACTAACGGTGAGCGCTGCCCCTGATCATATATCACCAACCACTGTGCGTTGTTGATCGACTCCATTACACAAAAACACACAGGGCCATTGCCTGCCAGGTTGCTCAATACACCCACATCGTATTTCATCGATACCAGACAGGTTTTTTCAGCGATCATTGAACCCAGCATCTTCAGACAGTGTGGATCATCTGCATTAAGTACCACGGCCTTGCGTGCGCGCTGCACTAAAGCCTGTTTTACCTCTGCCATTTGCTCAACCGTATCGATATGAGCTACCCCAAGGTGGTCTGCAGTTACATTCAGGCAAACCGCGATATCGCACCAGTCAAAAGCAAATCCACGATACAAAATACCGGCATGGTGTGTTTCCAGTACTGCTGTTTTCACTTGCTTGCTGGTCAGGACTTTTAAATGGCCGGTATCCGTACACTGGTCACCTTTTGAAATTTGCCGGCCGTTCAGAAAAACGCCATCGGTACACACCATCCCCGGCTTGTGGTCTGCATGCAACAGGATGTGATTGATCATTCTTGTGGTTGTCGTTTTACCATTGGTTCCGGTAACAGCGATGACCGGCATACGCACATTGCTTTTTTCCGGGAACAGCCAGTCCAGCAGGTCGTGTGCCGTTGATTCGTTAATACCAGAAGCGGCACTCTCCTCGTTTGCCCGGTTTTGACTCTGACTACGCGGGATGTCGTTAAAGTCCTCCTTTTTATCAAGGCAGTACGTCCCATCCAGTATATGTTGGTGTTCGCCGTAACCGAGCATTAACAAGCCGTTGCGGCTGAAACACCTGCCATCCGTCAAATGTTCAAAATCTCCCCGTTTATAGGGTTGACGCTCGAGTTGGATACAAGGGATGTCACGCTGGTTTGCGGCTTTGATAATGGCCTCAGTATCAAGGGGTAGTAAGCGCTCAAGGGCAAACTGTGTGAACCTGTGAAACGGCTCTGTCAGCAACCGGCGCTGTCCAGTGAGCAGTTCAACGGCGAGTTTTACGGCAGTCATACCCACATCGCAATGTTCATGCTCCAAAAGGGCGATGCTGCAGTTTTGCCCTGGGTCGTACAAAATTGAATAGAAGCTTACCCGGTGGCCCGCTTTGCGCTGAAACAACAGGGCTGTTTGAACCAGTAATGATGTATACCAGCACACCCGTTCATTGGGTAAGGCTCGTTCCGGAAAGACATCCTCTGCTTTCAGAATCCCGTTGCTGACCAGGATGTTTTTGATTTCAGAACTATGCTTTGGAAAACCATGTTGGTCAGCAGGTTTGAAATTCAGGGTGATTTCAACAACGGTTTTATCCGTCCTCCGATTGGAGAAGCAATATGCAAAATATTCAATATCAGGCATGGATCAATCCAGAGGGTAACAGGCGTTTGAGTATAGGCAGCATCTAAGCCATATTGCCACAGTTCCGCAGATATTGAATAGCACGTTTGGCCAGCATCTGAATGGTATGAGGTGCCATTTTGCCTGCGACAATCAGTCACATCCTCAAGAGTCAGTTTGCTGTGTATAGTGCGACTATCTATTTTAGACCGGAGTACTCCTGTGCACAGACGCACCAATATTGTCCTTTATCTGTTTTTATCATTTTGTTCATTTACGATCTATGCCGGGCAGACAGAAATGCCGGGTGAATCTGACGAATCAGACATCGAGGTTGTGGTGGTAACGGGGGTAAAGTCAGACGCTGACCTGGAGATGAGTATCAGCGATGTTTCAAATACAGGAACCGATAACAGTGACCTGCTGCGGTACTTCCCGGGCGGTAACCGCAACAGCAACGGTCCGGTAACCAGGATAAGTCAGTACCGCGGTCTGTTCGGTGCTCAAAATAACATTTCGATTGATGGTATGGGGTATACATCCGGTGGCCCCAACTGGATGGATTCGCCTATTTCCTCCATTCCACAATCGCTGACCCGGTCGGTCACCTTGTACCGTGGTCTTGGCTCAGTCTCCAACATCGAGGAGGGTCTGGGCGGGGCCGTTGCCATCTCCTCCCGGAAAAGTGATTTTTCTGACAACGATCGGTGGGATACGCTTGGCCAGGTGGAAGCGGCTTATGGAAGCAACGCTGACAGTTGGGCAGGGTCGGTCTATGCCGGGGTTCGCAATCGGTCGAACCGGTTCGATATTGCTGCCAGTATCGATAAGGGTGATGACTATGAATTTAATGGTGGAACTGTCGCTGCGACCGAATATGATCGAAAACAGTATCGCCTGGGTTATGGACACCGTTTTAGCAGTGTTGATATCAATCTTGGGGCAGTGATCAACAGAACCGATGAAAGTGGCACACCTGCGTTACCCATGGATATTATTTACATGGATAGTGAGCAATATGTACTTGGTCTTGATACGCAGATTAAAGAGGGTGCATTATCCTTCAAAATCAATACGCTTTCGGTAGATCACGTGATGAATAACTTCACATTACGTCCGCCGCCCACCGGTATGAACGGTATGAAAATGTTTCGCGAGACACTGGCGCTCGGGGATAGCGACGGGTTCAAACTGAGCTACGGCCGGAGTTCCGGCGACAGCGGGTTTTTACTCGGCGCCGATGGTAAGTGGGAACAACATGATGCCGATATAAGCAACCCGGCGAATGAAATGTTCTACATCACCAACTTCAATAATGTGGACAGGGACCGGTTTGGTCTTTTTGCCGAGTACACACGTGCAGTGGCCGGTTGGGATATCGAAGCAGGTCTCAGGTACAACCGCGTCAACATGGATGCCGGAGAGGTCGGTGGCAACCTGGCCCTGATGGGCGACAACAGGACTCAACAGGACAGGCTTGATGCCCTGGCCATGGCTTTCAACGAATCCGACCGGAGCAAGAAAGACAACCAGTGGAGCGGTATATTCAAGGGAAGCCGTCAATTGAGCGCAAACACAAGACTTAACCTGGGATTGGGTAGAAAGATACGTTCACCCAGTTACCAGGAACGCTATTTGTGGTTACCGATGGAAGCCACTGCCGGCTTGGCGGATGGTTATACTTATATCGGTGATATCAATCTTAAGCCGGAAAAGAGTTGGGAACTGACGGCGGGTCTTGATTGGTCCGAAAACCGTTTCAAACTGACACCCGAAATTTACTACCGGGATGTCAATAACTACATTCAGGGTGTACCTTCCACCAATATGATTGCCAACATGTTCGCCACAATGGCGAGCGGCAGACCGCCGCTGCAGTTTGCCAATGTCGATGCCAAACTCTACGGACTGGACCTGGGTTATGAATTTCAAATCAGCGAAACATGGCTGCTCCGCGGAAACCTGGGTTATGTGCGCGGCAAACGCACCGACCTGAGTGATAACCTGTACCGGATTGCCCCGCTTTCTTCATTCCTGGAATTGACCTGGCAGCGGGAGTCCTACTTTGTTTCTATTGAAAGTATCGCGGCTTCAAAGCAAAACAAGGTTTCTGCTTACAATAACGAGACACCGAGCGCGGGCTGGGGCATTGCAAATTTGAGGGGCGGTATCAAACTGAACACGACTTTTGACATTCAGTTTGGTGCCGAGAATGTTTTCGACAAGGCCTACCAGGACCACCTTGGCGGCTACAACCGCGTTGCCGATAGCGATGTGCCGTTGAGAGAGAGGTTGTATAGCAAGGGCAGAAACTATTACATTAGCTTAGATGCCAGTTGGTAAACTGAAACAAGCAATACATCCGTCAAGGCAGAATCTGCTGCGCTTGTGCGTGATCCGCAGTATCGTCATCATCGGACTGTTGGCGGTCACTTTCTGGTTCCATTTTTACGGGACAATTTCATTTCCGGTGCTGCCGTTGTTTTCTATTCTGTCGGTGATGGTGGTTTTTAATGTGCTGATCCTTTTTCGTCTGCGTTTTAACATGTCCGTGAGCGAAAAAGAGTTCTTTGCCAACGTGTTACTGGATGTTTTCTTCCTGACACTTGTGCTCTACTTCACGGGTGGCTCGACAAACCCCCTCGTCAGTTATTACCTGATACCCTTGATTATCAGTGCCGCAATTTTGCGACCCGCCCACACGTGGTTTATAGCTTTTCTCAGCATTGGTTTTTACACCCTGCTGCTCTTTCATTACCAGCCGCTGGCATTGTTTACGATGACGGGTCATAACGCTATGACAAATGCGCACTTCCTGGGCATGTGGGTAAACTTCGGTTTCAGTGCTTTGTTGATCTCCTGGTTTGTCGTGCGCATGGCGGCTGCCCTCAGGCTGCAGTCCGAGACCATCGGCCTCAACCGCGAAGCGGGGCTCAGAAACGAACAGATTATCAGCGTGGCAAGTATTGCCGCCGGTACGGCGCACGAATTGAGGACACCGCTGGCGACGATGGCCGTGACGGTAGATGAAATCAAGCTTGACTGCCCCGAGCTCAATGAGGAAATGGCAGTGCTGGCCGGGCAAATTGCACGCTGTGACGAAGTCCTGCAGAACCTGGTGTCAACCACCACAGAAGATAGCCAAATGGTTGTCACCGGCGTTGGTGTGCTATTGAATAACCTGCTTGAGAAGTGGAGTCTTGCCAGGCCGGAGGTAAAGTTGAAAACAATTATCCCCGAACCGGAAGCGCAGCTTAAAATCCGTTATGACCAAAGCCTGGAGTACGCCCTGATGAGCCTGCTGAACAATGCTGCCGATGCCAGCCCTGATTTTGTTTCAATGCAAGTAAGCTCGAGTCCGGGTTGGTTATCAATCACCATTGAAGACCACGGACCAGGAATACCGGCTGAGATTGCCGACAGTCTTGGAAAGACAAGTATCAGCCGCAAGCAAGGCGGTCTTGGGCTGGGTGTGCTGCTTGGCCAGGCATCAATTGAACGTATGGGTGGTGAGGTAAAAATGGGTAAAATGAAGAAGTCCGGTACCCTGCTTGAAATCAGATTCCCGCTGAACGAGGTTGCACAACATGCCTGAGCAAAATATGAAAGAAAACCGCTTGTTGCTGGTAGATGATGATCCCGCCTTTCTGCAGGTGCTGGGTAAAGCAATGGGCAGGCGAGGCTTTGATGTAATGACTTCATCCGGCATAAGCGATGCCGTTTCCGTGGCACGTGATGTTACACCCGACATGGCAGTGGTCGACCTTAAACTGGAAAAGGAATCCGGTCTGGATCTGATCCCGCTGTTGATTGAAATCAATCCGGAAATAAATATCGTAGTGCTCACCGGCTATTCCAGCATTGCTACTGCAGTAACAGCTATCAAACGCGGTGCTTCAGAATACCTGAGCAAGCCCGTGACTGCCGGTGACGTGGTCAAAGCCTTGTCGGGCGAGTGTTTAGGGGACGATACACAGGAGGATTTCAGCCCGATGTCGGTTGAAAGGGTGGAGTGGGAGCATATACAAAAGGTACTGAAAGAAAACGATGGCAATATTTCTGCCACGGCCAGGAGTCTTGGAATGTACCGGCGGACGCTGCAAAGAAAGCTGGCCAAAAAGCCCGTAGCAGAATAACCAGGGGCAGGATAAATAAAGGAGAGATCAGCAAATGCCGATCTCTCCTCTTACAAAAACAGAATTACTCTGCGGTTGTTTTCTCGACTGATAAAGCGATGGCTTGGGTGTAAGTGATGACAACCAGGTCACCTACCGCGGCCTTTTTGAGGTTTTCAGGATTACGGGCAACATACTCATTAACTTCGCCAGATGGGCCTTTCAGCTTGAACGTATTGGCTTCAATGTTAATCTCTTCAACGGTTGCCGTAATAACCTGTGAATCAATAGCTGCTAATGCAGGCATCTCACCTTTTTCAGAACGGCCAGCAGCTGCAAGCTCACCGGCACCCGGTACACTTCCATCATTGGCAAAAACTTCAATTGAAAGGCTCTGTTCGTATTCGGCCATGACGATATCACCTACGCTGACCTGATCCAGGTTACGGGCATCTTCGCTGGCAACAAAGCTTGATGTTTCGCCTTCCGGTCCACGCAAAGTAACTTCACGGGTCTCGTGGTTTATGGCTTCAACCGCCGCCGTGACTACCATGGTTTGACTGCTGTAAAGGGATGGTTTGTCCGTTGCAGGTGCAGTCTCGCCCGCCCAGGCAGGGGTGGAAAACAACAAAATGGCTGCAAGTAACGCCAGGGTCTTATGCATATCAACTCTCCAGGGATATTGTGATTAAGAAAATAAGCCGGCTATTGTAATTCGTTTCAAGCCAAATACCCAAATGGTTAATTTGCTGACCCGGATCCGACCCTAATAGGTTTACATTGTTTTGAACTTGATCAGGATTCAAGCAAATGATGGATCAGCCCGGGCTTTCTATATCTAATCTGGTTTGGTCTTGGGTTTTAACTGTGGTTGGTCATCCAGCTTTATAATGTTCTCATTAATTTCGCCCAACTGCTGATTCATTTCAGAAAACTCGTCTTCATAGTTTGTGCTATTCGCATAATCGGTTAAGTATTGCTCGGCATCCCCAAAATACTCTCCGACAAGAGGCAGGTCCACGAGCATCGTCAACACCCATACAGCAACACCCAGAACCACGGCCAGGCCAACAGTAAGCCCCAGTCCTTTTGCTACACCGGCTCTGAAATTGACCCACATGATTCGCTTGCCTGACTGCAAGTACTCAAGGTATTCAACCACCCCGGCTGCCTCAAACAATTTAACAATTTCCTTATCCGGTGAAGTTTTCGGTGCTTTCATGTTGGTGCCCCTGATTCTTAGATACGCAAACTATATGAGAGACGGAGGAGTATGGCAAAGGTCAGCCATGTCTGGCATTGCGTGGTGGAAACCCAAAATACTTTTTGAAAGCACGGCTAAATGGTCCGGGCTCGGCATAATCGAGTAGATATGCGATCTCCTGGATTGAAAGGGGTGTGGACTCAAGATAATGACGCGCCAGACCCATACGTGTTTCAAGTACGATGCTCTTATATGATGTTTGTGCCCGGTAAAGACGTTTACGTAACTGGGCTGTTGACATCAATAATTCTTCTGCGGCCTCTTCAAGCCTCAGCATGTGCTTGCCGCGCCGACTCAGCAATAACCTGCGAACTGCCCTTGAGGTGTCCATACGTGTAGTCTGGCCCGGGCCGAGTATGCGTTCGCAAACCGCCGCGGTGACACCCGACATCACGATATTCGCCGAGGCAACCGGTAGCGCCAGCCACCTATTTGGAATTTTCAACTCGCTTTTCTCAGCGTCAAATATCACCAGGCACGGTTTGAATACATCACGGTATGAATCCGAGTACTCCGGTTCGGGAAAGGCAAAGTGAGCTTCAGCATCCAGCAGGTCGGCGTGCGGGCCTAAAAGCACCTCGATGGCACGCCAATTGCCACCGAGACAATCTTCGGAAATATTACGAATTTGTGCCACGTGCTGCCAACATGGGGTCGGGCTAATGCAGAAGTCCCCATTTTTGATCTCAACGGTTTCTATGAACCTGTCCGAGGTCAAATGCTGGTAACGGAGTAGCACTTTCAAGGCATCTCCGACTGTTTCACAACTCAAAGCCGCGTATCCCATCAGGCCAAGGTCTAGCAAATCAGAGGATTTCAACATCTTCAACGTTAAATCAGGAACATCATGCCTGATAAAATCAACGACAACATCAAGGTGGCTTTGCGAAAGATGTCTATCTGATTGCAAGTCAAGTTCAGACAGGCCAGCGCGCTCGATAGCCCGCTCAAAAAGGTGAGGGGGGCCTTCACGCAGGATATCCCTGATACGCTTTAGCCAATTAACAACGATTCGGCCTTCTTCTTCCTGTCGTGTGGGGATTGTTGTTAAGTGTTCTGTCATTAGCAATCAAACCAAAAATAAAAACCCTGCCAGGCAACCGAAAAATTAATTATGCCAGAAAACATACAATATTCTTGTTCATTGTAGCCGAGCGCATCTGAAAGGCTGAAGACTATCACCCTGATCTGCGTCCAATTCTGTGTTCGTCACCTTGAACTTTAACTTTGCGCAGCGCGAAATAGCTGGCCATCAAAGACAAGACTACTGTCATGCTCCCAACCACGAATATGGCAGAAAACCCACCAGATGCAAGCAACAGGCCTCCAACCGCGGGTGCGATCATTACCCCGATGCCTATGGCCGGCACGGTCAGAACCACGTACCTTCCATCTAAATCCAGCTCAGCGACAATCGTAACCAGGTAAGTGAGACCCAGGCCAATAGCAAAAGTCAGCATGCAGGCGCCGATTGCGTAAGTCATCAACGACGTGCTGCCAGATAAAAAGACCAGTGAAATCAGGAAAAGCGCTGTTGCCACACCAAGTGGCCTACTGGAACCAAAACGTCCGCCCAACACAACAGCCACCAGGGAACCCAGCACAGCAAATATCAGCGTCAACGAAAGGATCCTACTCACCATTGCAAACTCAAAATCGGCGGCACTTGCCATACGCTCCAGGAAAGTCCAGACCAGGGTAGCACTGAACATAAAAGTCATGGCAGCGAAAAGCCCGCTCCACATGGCTAAGCGGAAGTGTGGCTGCACTTCTATCTTCCCGCGACGGTGGTTCGGGTGTTTGGTACCAGTACCTGGCAACCAGGCCAGCATGGGTGCGAGCATTATTACCGCCAGCACCATACCCGTCATCATTCCCATAAACCCGTAGCGGGAAATCAGGAACTCGGGTAAAAGCAAAATCAGAATAGCGCCAAGTGTCGCTTCCGCACTGATTTTCAGGCCGTACCAACGTGCCGGGTTGCTGGTATCTGCCAGCACCGTTGTGCCAATACCGTAGACGGCGCTAAACGCACCGCCGGCGACAAAAATACACAACATCAACAAACCCCGGCTTTCTGAGAACCCTGCCATGAGTAGTGCGAGGCTACCGACGGTTAGCGCAGCGGATGTCACCACCCTCCAGTTGAGAAGCCGGATCCAGAAAAAGGCGGTGATCGTAGTCAGCGTGTGTCCGGCAAAATAAATGGAACTAAGTAGACCGGCGTCCCTGTCGCTCATCTCCCGATAATCCTGGGACACCCCGAGAAACAGGGGTAGCAGGTTATAGAACATAGCGCCCACGGCGGACAAGGCTACGGCAGACAAAATCACCATTTTACGATCCGCGGGGTTGTAGTCAACGCGATTCATTGTGGCGTTATATTAATTTGCCGGCCCCTTTTGGGTACAGCAACCACCTCGCGGTTTTCAAAGTACTGCGTGATGACATCAGAAACTTTGCCAACATTTCCGATCACGATGGATTCGGGAAACGAGTCGTACAGGTCGCCACCTTCGGTCAGAAAACCCGGTGCGGCGATGGTGAATGTATCCTCCGCTGTTACCGGCTTGCCTTGCCTGGTAAGACTGACTATCCGTTGCCGCTCCGGTCGCCGTAAATCATAACTTAGCTCAAGTCCCGACAGTTGTAACAAGCCGCGCTCAAATGTCAGCGACTGTTCAAGGGCGCGTCGTATCTGGTCGCCGTTCATTTCCTTGATGAGCACATCATCGACAAACGGGTAGGTATCAAGCAGGTCTACCATCCGGATGTCTCCAGCAGGCAGATCCTTGCGCAGGCTGCCGCTGTGAATAAAGCCAATATCGGCACCACTTGCTGCGACGAAGGCGTCGGCAAACAGGTTGCCGACATCCGACTCTTCTATATAGCGTCGGTTCATGCGGGCTGCGGTCTTACCAACTGTAACCAGTATTTCCGGATACATTGAGCGGAACTGTTTCAGTTTGCCGGCGACCAGGGGGTCCGCTCCCCACCGTGAGGGATCAACCGGAATCAGCTTGCCATCGTAGTTGATGATTTTTCCGGTTTGACCATCCAGCGTCAACTGCAGGTAACCGAGGTGGGTCGCTTGTCCATAGGTTTGCATGATCAATGTGCCGGTTTTCTGGTTGACCACCGGTTCGGGTGTGCCCGCATCCGCATGACCTGCAAATAAGACATCGATACCCTCAACCGCACCCGCCAGTTCAATATCAGCATCAATATCCCGTTGCAGGCGTGGATCACTTTCCGCGTCGGTCTGCATCGGTGCTGTCTTACCCTGGTGTGTCAACAAAACGATCAAATCCACCTGGCCTTGCAGTTCTGCAATAGACTTTCGAACATATTCGGCCGGAACACGTACATCCAATGGCGCGATGAAGGACGGAATAATTGCTGAAACTGCATCCTGGCCCATGATTCCGATGACACCGATGCGTATACCACCCCGTTCAATAACCGTGTGTGCCTGCGCAAACGGGTGGTCGGTGTCCTTGTAGAAAAAATTTGCACCCAGGACGGGGAAGGGCGCACGGTTCTTTTGCCACTCCAGTACCTCATGTCCGTATTCGAATTCGTGGTTGCCAAGCGCCATGGCGTCATAACCCATCGAAATCATGAGCTCAAATGCCAGTCTTCCCTGTGTCAGCTTGGCCAGTGCACCGGTGAAAATATCACCGGAATCAAACAGGAATACATTGGGTTCGGTCAGACGCAGCATCCTGATCAGTGTCGTCATTTCGGCAATGCCACCGATCATTGAGATATCGTCAAGCCAGAACGCTGGTGTCGGGTCATAGGCGCTTTCAACGTCATTGGTGAACAATAGCGTTATGGTTTTGTCTGCCGCGGGTGCAGGTGACAGCAGCGCGGCCGAATCATCTCCGGCACGGCAGGTATCGATACCGGGAAAGAAAAGTAAACACAAAAGAGCAAGACGAATAAATGCCATGGGTTAAAGACCTGTTTTTGAGTTTGACGCGGAATTCAGACAGGAATAATACAAGAGCGATAATGCCCGGTGCATCTGCCGTTTTTGCAGATCAGTCAAAGTCATGATGTGATACTACATTAATCTTCGTCAGAATTAATTCAATTACAAGTAAAACAAACGCCAACGCTTAGCCGTTCACCCTCCTGCTTTATCCTGACCCCATTCTTTGTTGTTGTTTTTTTTTAGGTCAATTGACATAGGTCAATGTGCGCCATTCTGAATAACGATTACTATCGGGAAACAAAAATATTTCGGAATCAACTCAATAATTGCTTATGCAATACAGTGCTATGACATTTCATTAATATGGGGATCTAACATGAAATTTAAGATGATTTTTATTGGCTTTTTTGCGTCCATTTTCCTTGCTTCATCTGTATACGCCGATGTAGTAAGTTTTACACCGTCTGCTACTAGCACAGTTCCGCAGGGCACTAACCTGTACTGGGATATGCAATCGGGGGAAACATCAATCACTTCATTTGGTGCCATTGGGGACTTTCAACTCTCTGATCATGGAGATATCCATTTTGACGGCCTGGCTGCCATGGTCATAAACATCGGAAACCAGGGTGGTGAGAAGTTACCATTTGGTACATCCATAGATGCGGGTAGTAACTGGAGCTCAACAGGTAATTATATTGGAACCACCGACTATGACGGTACTATGATTCCACCTGAAACGACCTATTTTGGGTTACGGTTCGAATTAAGCGGCCAAATCCATTATGGCTGGGTGCAGATAGAAGAAGGATTAACAGATCAAAGTGTATTGGCCTGGGGTTATGAAACCACACCGGACCTGGCCATTGCAGCAGGCGACCAAGGCTCCCTGGCCCTTGAAGAAACGGTTCCAACCTTCAGCATGTGGGCTCTAATTGTCCTGGTGGCCCTTTTTGCTTCAATGGGTATGGTTCAGGTTCAGCGCAAGCGCAGAAACAAGACTATTTAGTCATCTGTAACCAGCATGTCACGGGCACTCTATTGACGCCCGTGACAAAGCTGATTCGAAATAGACTCTTCTTTTCAGCATTTATCAGGACATTTTAACCAGGCAGCCGGACTCCGAATCCCAACACCAGGTATTACCGGGTTTTAAATGACCCCCCCCCCCAA
>RCNE010001343.1_pt1 | contig 13299 bp, 15 predicted proteins | sample 2041361 | NCBI WGS metagenome assembly RCNE01 (sample SAMN09708229, study PRJNA481090) | Marine sediment metagenome, whole genome shotgun sequencing project.
CTCATGCCAACGGCCACGTGCAGCAGATCGCGCGGTTCGGGAAGATCGTCGGTGTATGCGGCCGCGCCGGTTACATGCAAATGAGCGCTGTCATGCGGCAGCGCTTTGCCGACCGCACCCGTGCTGTCAGTACGAGACTTAATGCTGACGTCCATAACTGTACACAGTCTCCTGAACCTCGCCCTGGGTCTGGCGGAAGAATCGCCACAGTAGATTCTGCGTCGCTCGCAGCCGCATATCAGCCGACGCACGCATGTCAGAGATCGGCGCAAAATCTTCCGCCAGGGCTGCCGCGGCGCGGTCGATGCTGTCTTCATTCCAGCGCGCGCCGTTGAGCACATTTTCACAATGCGCCGCCCGCTTGACGACCGGCGCGAGACCGCCGCAGGCCATGCGGAAACTCACGACCGTGTCACCGTCGAGTTCGAGCCGATAAGCCGTGCAGACGGCGGAGATGTCCTGATCGAATCGCTTCGACCACTTCTGGCTCGTGACGAGTGCATCGCCCGTTGGCAACGGAATGCGAATGCGTACCAGAAACTCGCCGGACCCGAAGTCGTTGACCTGGTAGCCGTGATAAAACTGATCGAGCGGCAACTCCCTTTCCTGATCCCGACAGCGAAGTACTAGCGTCGCGTTAACAACCATCAATGCCGCCATGGAATCGCCAATGGGCGAGCCGTTGGCAACATTGCCGCCCAGCGTTCCCGCGTTGCGAATAGGCGGTGCGGCAAATCGCCGGAACAGCTCGTCAAGACCCGGGTAGTGACCGACGATCGTCGGGATCACGTCAGTCAACGTCACCGCCGCGCCCACTTCGATATGCGTTGGCGTAACGTCAAGCTCCGTCAGCTCTGCGACACGGCCAGTGTAGATAACAGTATCCAGTTCGGCATGTCGCTTGGTGACCCACAGGCCGATGTCGGTACCGCCTGCCAGTATCGTTGCGTCGGGATTGGCTGCATAAATATCCGCAAACGAGGCCAGGTCACGCGGCGCAATAAAACGGCGGCCGGCATGCTCGACTTCGAGCGACGTGCCTTCGGTCATCGACTTGAGGCGCTGCACGCGCTTAACGGGTGCCTGCTGCGATCCACACGGTTGGCGCAGCCAGTCTGTCTCGTTACCGCCGCCTGCGTACATCGACTGAGCCGCCGCGATGATCGGTCGATAGCCGGTGCAGCGACAAAGGTTTCCGGCAAGCGCGTCATCAATATCCTGACGGGACGGCACGTCGTTAGTTTTGTAAAGCGCGAATAGCGACATGACAAAACCGGGCGTGCAAAAACCACACTGTGAGCCATGGTTGTCGACCATCGCCCGCTGTACCGGGTGCAGGTTCTTAGTGTCGGGCGACAGGCTCTCGACCGTAATCAGCTCCTTGCCGTCGAGCGTGGGCAGAAACTGTATGCAGGAATTGATGGCGCGCAACGACAGATTATCCCCGTCGCGGTTGAGTTCCGCCACGACGACCGTGCAGGCCCCGCAATCGCCTTCCGCACAACCTTCTTTGGTGCCCTTGCGCCGCAGGTCCTCACGTAGAAACTGCAGCACAGTGCGGGTGGGATCAACATTGTCGAGCTCGATAATCTCGCCGTCGAGTACGAAGCTGATCGAGGTTCTCGGCATACCTCTCAGCTACCCCGGTACGTGGAATAGGACCAGGGCGATACCAGCAGCGGCACGTGGTAATTTTCATCGCTCACGATCGAAAAACGGACCACGACCGTATCCAGAAACGACGGCTCCGCGACCTGCGCTTCGCGTCGGGCGAAGTACTCGCCGATATCAAACTCGAGCTCATAGGTGCCTGTGCGAATCGCGCTGTCATCCAGCAGCGGCGCATCGGTGCGGCCGTCGTCATTCGACGCCGTGCTGGTCAACAGCTCACGGTGGCCATCGAGGCTGAACAGGCGTATCGCCACCTGATCAGCCGGCCGGCCGCCTGCTGTATCAAGAATGTGCGTGGTCAGTCGTCCCATACTGTTGTCACCGGTTGCGCGTCGCCTGTCGCGACAGCCTGATTATACGCTAACGACTGCCCGCCGCTTTCGCGGATGCCAGTAGTTCGTCGCGGCGTTGCGCCAGTGCCCGGATACGCTTCTTGCCGAGCACATCGCTCAGTGTCTTTTCGAGCACTGCGTCGTCCAGCGCGTCCAGCGCATTTTGCCAGCCTGTCGCAAACTTCAGCGATGATTTTTTCAGGTGTTTGGGGCGACCCTTACGGGCTGCAAAAGTACGATCATGCTCCGTCAGCATCAGGGTCCAGCTGGCCGGGTCATAGAGCATACGCTGCTGGCTTCGACCTTCGTTATAGATCAGCACATCAAACACGTACATCGCGGCCCACTGGTCTGGCAACGCGCAGGGTGCGGCGCCGCCCCTCCCCGACGCCGAGCGCTGCGACTCGTCAAGGTACTTCTCAGTAACGAACTGCAGCGAACCCTCTTTACCACCCACTTTGCGCACCGCCGTGACGGGCACCATATCGAGGTCCAGCAATCGATCCAGACGGTAGGCAGCGACGCCCGGGTAAAACCCACGACTCTGTCGCGGCTCGAAAAATGCGGATACAGCTCGTTTTCCGTCGCTGACCTTGACGACCGTGGTACCGGTCCGGTCGACCACCTGCGACAGAATCTTCCCCGTCTCAAGCAGCTGCTGCAGCTCCTCTGCGGACATCATGCCCGGCCTGGTGCCTACGTTGCGCGGATGCGTCGCCGGCACGACAAAATCCTCGCCGTGCTGATTAAGCACAGCAACGGTCTCACCATCCAGCACCAACGCGTTGCCGCTGCCACGGTAGTAGGTGTTGAGCATGCCGGTATCGATTTCAATCAGCCTGCCGTCGAATCGCTGCAACACCTTGCGGTTGGGCGTTGGCGTGTGGCCGACGACGACACGATCGGCGTCAATCGCTGCCAGTGCTGCTATTACGCGCGGCTCCTCGATCAAGTCGCCACAGCTCACATTGCCGCGATACCAGAGCGGCCCATCGCTGTCGAAAAGCTCGCTGTCTCCCAGCCGCTTTACGGCCGCAACAGCATCAATCACAGCGACCGTCTCATCGACTGCCGGCAGCCAGGCGTCCAGCAGCCCTGCTGTGTCGTAGTGGCTGTCCGTGGGCAGCAATACCCCGGCGTCGGTCAGCACGTCTAGCGCCTCGACATAACCCTTAAGTTCGGCCTTGAGATCGCGATTGACGCCGTCGAGTCCGATATCGGTGACCGCCGGTGACAGACCCCCATGCACAAAGGCCGTGCGATTGACGACGGCAATAACTGACTTCGACAACAGCCACTGCCCGTAGCGGTTATCCGGTCGGAACGCGCGGCGCAGCGCAAAGTAACCCGCCGGAAACTGCTGCTCGAACGCCTGTCGTGCTTTGTCGTTCGCAACATCGATGCCACGACGTTCGGCATAAGCCGCAAACCAGCGGTCACGTTCGACGTCGGTTTCGTCGGCGGCGAACGCTGCATATTCTTCCTTACTAACGTAACGCAGGTCGCCGATCAGGTTCATCGATTCGTGATTGCCGATGAGCACCTGCACTTTGCCGTCGGCAAGCGGCGCCTCTTGTTCGAGACGTATGAGAAGGTCCATCACATCGCGTGAGCGCGGGCCACGATCGAGGATGTCGCCGACAATGACCAGGTGAGTTGCCGCGCCCGACCAGCGCAGCTCATCGTCTATCACCCCGACGTTCTGCAGCGTGGCAATCATCGCAGTGTAAGCGCCGTGAATGTCAGCAATCGCAACAACGCGCTCGGCATCGTCGACGCGCCAGTCATCAGCAGCGGCTGACGACACCGCGCCAAAGATCGCCAGCTCCAGCATCAGCATCAGCATCAGTAACGGTCGTAGCAACGACCAGCGTTTGAATTTGAATTCCACGTGTGCAGTGTAGTGTCAATGCGGGCCAGCGGCAATTGACAACGCTCTACATGGCCTGTGTTAGAGTTTGCGATATCGGATTGCTGTTTGCGAGGAACGATCCCCCATGTCGCGTCACCGTTCGACCCTCATCGTCCTTGCATGGTTCCTGTCAGTCACGACAGCAGAAGCACAGGTCAGCGGCACGGTTGATCCTCTATTTCAAAGCCTGGACGTTGTTGAAGTGCGCCTGGTGGCACCACTTGCGGTCATCATGTCGAACCGCAAGGAAAGTAAACAATTCGACGGCAAACTTCTCCATGTCGACGCTGCCGGCGCAAGCACTGAGCTAGACGTGGAAATCCGCACGCGGGGACGATTTCGCTTGCAAAAAGACATTTGCCCATTCGCTCCATTGCGCTTGAACTTCAAGAAATCCCAGACAGAAGGCTCGCTGTTTGCGGGTCAGGACAAGTTGAAGCTGGTGACGCACTGCAAGAATCGCTCAAAACGATACGAACAGGCGCTGCTGCGCGAATACCTGGCGTACCGCATATTGAACGAGCTGACTGATATCAGTTTTCGCGTGCGCCTGTTGAAGATCACCTACGAGGATACCGATGTCCGTAAACCGCAACAGACGACCTATGGTTTTGTCGTCGAAAACAAAGACCGCCTGGCCGAACGCGTCGCTCTCTCGGCGCTGGATATTGAACGTATCAAAGCGAGGGCACTACAACCTCGCTTCACGAATCTCGTGTCAATGTTTCATTTTCTGATTGGCAACACTGACTTCTCGCCAATCGCCGGTGCAACGGATACCTGCTGCCATAATCACGTTTTGCTCGGCCGAGACGGCGACCTCGCGTACTCAGTGCCGTACGACTTCGACCAGGCAGGTCTCGTTGATGCGCCGCATGCAGAAGCCAACCCACGCTTCAGGCTCCGTTCGGTGCGACAGCGCCTTTATCGCGGGCGTTGCCAGAATAATCGGTTCCTTGATGAATCTCTCAAAGAATATCAGCAGCGACGTGCCGCAATTCTGAAATTACCGAGTGAACCGGCCGGTCTCACTAAGGCTACGCGCAAAAAGCTGGAAAAATACATAGCGCAGTTTTACGAGATCATCGATTCTCCGGATCGGATCAGCAGACTGCTTGTCAAAAAGTGTAGTTAGGCGAGTTCGTCGAATTGTCAGATGCCAGCCAGTCCGAGATGATCTTCGACGCACGCGGGTGTATGTAATACCCGATGGAGCTGTGCGGATTCGAGCGTCCATAGCGCACCGCCAGGTTGAACACCAGGTAGTCGTTTACGGCGCTGACAACACGTTGCTTGAGCATGTGCTTGAAATCATCGGCCAACGTGTTGTCATGACAAACGTAGTCGTCCTCGGCGGCGACGTTGTGCCATGCGATAACGTTCGACGGGAACTTGCTCGCCGATTTTTCTTGGGCCCCGTGCAGGCGTCGCTGAATGGCACGATCACCGAGCGGCGAGCCCAGCGTCATCCATAGCTCAATCTTGTTGTCACCGTAGCGGGCTTTTAGCTCGTTATCATGCGACAACTCCCACAGAACATCGTACGCAATGATGCTGCCGGTGCCGTGCGCGATCAGCAAAGTACGCTCACCGCGATCCAGCAAGTCGCACAAAGCGGATCGCACGCGCTCGCGAGCGCGCTCTGCAAAATCCTGCCTGGAATCAAAATAGGCGGCAAAGTCCGGCGCTACCTTGCCAAACAACGGAACTGATAGCCCGATCGACCCCAGGACGGGCGCAACAACGTCCGCGACGAACTCGGGAACGGCGGATTTTCCCGGCAGTTTATCGTATCGACGTATGCCAAAGTGCTTGCGCAATTCGACTGCCTTGAGAATTTTGAGCGCATTGTGCCGGTCACCGATATCAAGGCCGACGTCGTAGGTTCTGCCGCGAGCATTCAGGATCTCGGCATTCAGGTCGCCATAATATGCGAGGTGTTTGTTGACGACATCGAAACCGTCTAGTTGCTCCGGATAATCGCGCGCAATGCCGGCACGCAAGGCGGCAATTGACAGGTCCATGTAGGCATCCGCCCCCGGCTTGAAGTCCCGGCCGTGCACCAGCAGCAGGCTGCGATTGGACGGGCCGCTGAGATTTTCCAAAGTCATGCCCATACCATTATTGCCCTGCACCATTTTAACTAGTAGTCATCTTCACCGGCATCACGGCGCGTCATCATGGTAAGAAACGGCCCCGACAGCGTCTTGCCATACTCCAGTCTCCAGATTGCCAGTGTCGCGAGCACAAACATCAGCGAGATAACGCCCGATATTCCGAGTGCCCCGATTCCGGAACCCAGACCAATGCCAATGGCGACGAAGATGTACATCGCATCGGACGGCTGATTGAGGCTGAATCGAAATCGAACCGCGGCGACGACGCCGGCCAGGCTGAAAGCCAGCGCCAGGCTGTTGACAACGATCATGGCGATGCCAGTGACGACCACTGGCAAGACCATGATCGTCTGCAGGAATGGTTGATCGATGCGCCTCGCTCGACTGGTGATTAGATAGACCCACGAGATTGGCACCGTCAGTACCAGTGAGCCAACGCTGGCAATCGCAAGCCGCAGCGGGCCTGTCGGTGACAAGACGGTCCGCTCAAAGCCCGTGTAAACGGGCTCGAACGAGTCAGTATTCGTCGCCCTGAGATCACTTATTCCGCCCAGCGGCAGGTACTCTTCGAGCCCCGGAAACCACGACACCAGAGAGATCACAGCACCAAACCAGAAACCGTAATACATCAGGATAAATGTAAGCGGAATCATCAGGCTGGCCGATCTGCGCATTTGCCCCCCTCCGCCTGGTTATTCTTGGCGGGTTGCTACAAGCGTCATCTGAAGATGTCACGATACCCAGTTGCCCGCCGTTTCGCCATATCAATTATCGAGCAAGCCCCTCGCTGTAATGGTAGTCTGGGCGCCGTTTTTTCCGGCGGCTGACAACATGACGGACTCGGTTCAACTTCTTGGCATCAGCAATGCGATTGTTGACGTGCTCGCACACGTCGATGATGACTTCCTGCGACAAATTGGTGCAGAACGCGGTTCGATGACGTTGATCGACAAAGAACAGGCCCGGGAACTGTACGGCCAGATGGGTCCGGCAACCGAAATGTCGGGTGGCTCGGTCGCCAACACGATCGCAGGATTTGCCAACCTTGGCGGCACGGCCGCTTACATCGGTAAAGTCAAAGCCGATCAGCTCGGCACCATCTTCAATCACGACATGCGATCGCTCGGCGTCGATATTCGGCTTGCCGCCGCAAAGGACGGCGCGCCGACTGCACGCAGTCATGTCCTGATTACCGAGGACGGCCAGCGCACGATGCAAACTTACCTGGGAGCCTGCCTCGAGCTGGGACTTGCCGACATCACAAAATCAACGATCGGCTCACCACGCGCGATTTTGTTCGAAGGCTATGTCTGGGATATTGCCGAAGGCCCGGCGCTCGCCCGGAAGGCGGCGAAAATTGGCAAGGAGAATGATTCGAAGATCGCGTTGTCACTGTCCGACTCGTTTTGCGTCGAGCGACACCGTGATGCTCTGCTGGACTTCGTCCACCGTTATGCGGATATCATTGTCGCGGATGAGGAAGAGGTCTTCGCGCTGCTCGAAACTCAGACGATCGATGAAACGTTTGAAGCGCTAAAGGACTTCGACAACCTGTTCGCCATAACGCGCTCGGAGCAAGGCTCGGTTGTCGTACACAACGGCACCAAAATCGTGCAGGCCGCTACCAAGGTTGACCAGGTCATCGATACTACTGGCGCGGGCGATGCCTACTCCGCCGGTTTCCTTTTCGGCTGGACGCACGACAAGTCACTCGAAGAATGCGCGAAATACGGCACGTACTGCGCGACGATGGTTATCCAGCAGTTGGGGGCCCGCATCGAGCCGGGCCTGCTCGACGACTTCGATTAAGTCCCTTTTCCGGAAACATTGCTGTTCAAGTCGTCTCCAGGTCAACGTCATCGACGATGCCGACCACCATCGAACGCACCGGTGCCTCGCTGTCGCCGAGTATCTGTCGGGCGCCACTGCCCTCATCAAGGATCAGGACCGTCTCACCGAAACCGGCACCAATGGCGTCGATGGCAATGATGTAGCCACCTGTCGGTCGCCCGGTTGCGTCGAGCCGCTCAGCAACCAGCAGCTTGCGGCCCTCGACGATCGGGTGATGAATGGTCGACACGACATTGCCTGTTATGCGACCCAGGATCATCCGCCATTGTCCTCGGAGCGATTGTTGGAGGAATGGTCAGGGGGATAGAGCGTCACGTCGTCAACCAGTCCGACGATGGCATCGTCGACCGGCACGAACGAGGGGTCGAGGGTAAGCGCGGCTTCGCGGCTCGCCACCCAGTAGATTACCTGGCCGGGACCCGCCATGCGCGTGCCGTCGGCGCAGACGAGTGGCTCACCCTCAGGCTGGCCGTCGCGATCGAGTGGCTGAATCCACAGCAGCGGCGTGGCCGACAGTTCGTCGACCAGCATTGCAGGCACCACGGTGCCAATCACGCGACCCAGGAGCATGCGATCTCCTCGGGGTATTCGGCACCGCTCGGTTCGAAGGCCGGACACTGACCAAAACGCGTCCCGTGCTCGAGCAACGAGCGCAGCTCGGAGTCGAGCCGCGGCAAGAGTGTTTGGGCAAGCAGCTGGTCGCCGGCCCGGTCTATGCAGATTGCGATCGCGGTTTCCGCGTCGGTGAGATCACCACTCATCAGCGCCACGGCGTGGCCACCGAGGTCATCGGCCAGCCTGAGCTCGGAGAGGATGACCGGCGTACTCTTGATGGCGGCATCAACAGCGGCCAGCAGTGCCGGCGAAGATCGGGTTTCAACCACCGCCAGTGCGTCGCCCTGCAGCGCTAATCGGGTGCCAAGAACCGCGTCGTGGAGGGTCGGATGAACGTCACCGAGGAAGATGCTTCCTTGCAACGTGCCCTGGGTCTCGCCCAGCTCAACGCCAACCGCAAACGCCTCCTGCGTACTCGCAACGCTGCCTCCTACCAGTATCAGGAAGCGCCCCGGGTGCACCGTTCCACACCGCAGTAATGCGATCGGCGACCGTTTGACCATCAGGTCACTCGCGAGGATGCCGGCGGCAATGGTTTCGAATTCCAGTAACGCCATCGCCCCGTGTCGCTTTGTCTTCGGCGCCATTCGCGTCAGACGATGCGAAAGTGATCGACAAGGACGCAGCGCCGCAGCCGGCTGAAGGCGACCGACCCGGTCAAGCCTTCGCCCGTCGGACTGGCGATAGTAAAGCTCGAATGACCTTCACCTCCCTCCCCCAGCCCGGCATAAAACGGGCCGTTCTTGGTAAAAATGCTCGTGTTAATTGTCCTCGCCATGCGGCTGAGCGCATCGATGTCGCGTGAGTACATACCCGCCGAGTGGCCGAAGCCATGTTCGGCTTCTTTGGCCAACTCGATGCCCCGATCGACGTCGGGCACCGCAGTGACAGGCAGCACCGGCATCATCTGCTCGGTCCAGACCAGCGGATGATCGTTCGGGACGCGGGCAACCAGCAGTGGCGGATCACCGCTGCACGAGATGCCGGCGCGAGCGAGTATCTCGTTGGCGTTTTTGCCGATGAGGTCTTTCTCTACCACCGCGCGCCGGCGCGGCCCGCGTTGTTCGCTGAAAATAGCTCGTTCCACGCGATGCAGTTCACCTTCATTCAGGACGTAAGCGCCGTGCCGACTCATGTTACGCAGCAACTCATCGATGATGGTTTCGACCGCGATGACTTCCTTTTCATCGGTGCACACGATGTTGTTATCAAAAGAGGCCCCGGCGATGATGCCGCGCGCGGCGTGATCGAGGTTAGCCGTCGCATCGACCACGACCGGTGGGTTCCCGGGGCCGGCACAGATTGCGCGCTTGCCACTGGTCATTGCCTGACGCACCACGCCGCTGCCGCCGGTCACAGCCAGGAGCCGGATGCCGTCGTGAGTCATCAGTGCCTGCGCGGATTCAATGGTGGGCTCTGCGATGGCGGTGACGAGATTGGCCGGACCGCCCGCTCGCATGATCGCCTGGTGCAGGAGCCGCACGTTTGCCATGGAGCACTGCCGCGCGTTCGGGTGCACGTTGAAGACGACGCTATTGCCGGCCGAGACCATGGCGATGGTATTGCAGATGATGGTCGACGTCGGATTGGTCGTCGGCGTGATGGAGCCAATCACGCCGTACGGCGCGTACTCGGTCAGCGTCAGGCCGTTGTCCCCGGTGACGGCGTGGGGAGTGAGCGCTTCGATTCCGGAGGTTTTGCGCGCGACGAGCTTGTTCTTGATGAATTTATGCTCTGCTCGACCCAACCCGGTTTCGCGTTGCGCATGACAGGCCAGTTGCTCAGCATGCTCCAGCATCGACTCACGAATGGATGCGATGATCAGTTTTCGCTGTTCGAGCGACAGTTCGTCAAGCTGACGGAACGCGATGCCGGCGGCTTCGACGGCGTCATCCACGGTAGCGAAAACGCCTTCGCCGAGTGCCTCGCGAGGAGCGCCGTGAGGAGCGAGGCGCGGTTCGCTGTTACCTGCGGAGACCGGCGACTTTGCGCCGTCCGGGGCCGAGAGGCGCTCGGCGAGCCGGGTGGCGATAATGTCCACCTGCCGGTCGCTCAGAAGGCTTGCGCTCCCTCCCGGAGGGTTCATTCGTCAGCCTTGCGGTATTTTTCGTCGCCTTCGATCTCCCAGCTATCGACAATTGCCATGACGACGGCATCAACCGGTTTCTGGTCGGTCCGCTCGGTTTGCCTGGCGGAGGAACCGCTGGCGTAGAGCACCATTTCTCCGACGCCGGCGCCGACGGCGTCCACGGCCACGACCGAGCCATCCGCCGGTTTGTTGTCGTGCCGCCAGTTGCCCAGCATCAGGAACCTCAAGCCGACGAGCTTGGAGTCCTTCTCGGTGGCGACGACGGTGCCGAGTACTTTCGCGAGTTTCACGGCAGCACCCTTCCCCCGGCCACTACTTCTTGGCCGATTCGGTGCGACCCAGCGGGATCGTCATGTCGACGCCGCTGTGCGGGCGTGCGATGACGTGCACGGCAACTACGTCGCCTACGCGGGCGCCCGCGGTTCGTCCGGCATCACAAGCCGCCCTGACGGCAGCGACGTCGCCGCGTACCACAGCGGTCGTGTAACCGCCGCCGGTTTTTTCGTAGCTCACGAGCTCGACTTTGGCCGCTTTGACCATTGCGTCGGCCGCCTCCACCATGGCCGGAAAACTCCGGCATTCGATCATTCCTAATGCTTCTGACATCGACTTGCTCCTCGCGAATCGGGCCGTAAAGGCCGCGTTTATTTATGCAACCACAATTGTTTAAGAACTACTTTTTCGTTTTTCCGGTGACCGCCTTGATCGCCTGCGTTGCGGCTTCATGCGCAACCACCACGTCCTTTTCCTCGCCGCCTATGTAGACACGCCCGAAGCTGCCGACGGCACGTACTTCGAGGATATTGATATCGGCCGCCTTTTCGGCCTCGTTGGCTGCCAGCGCCGCGTAGGCCGCCGGCTCGACTTCGAGGACGAACAACGTCTGCCCGGCAAGAATCATGTTGCCATGGCGGAAACGGTTGATCAGCATGGTCTGGCTGTCCTCGAGGTGACGGACGACCTGGTTGGCAACAACCCGCGGTTTGTGGCGATCTTGCTCCTCGAGGCCCAGTGAATCGAGAATTGCCTGCCCTGCCTGCCGAACATCGGCCTGGCTTTCGGAATGTAGCTCGAGCATGCCGTAATGGCGCTCGACGATCTGCATTCCTGCCGTGACGTCCGTCGACTTCAGCGCGACATCCAGTATCTGGTTAATCGCCATCCCCGGAGCGATCTCCACGAACAGGCTCGCCTGCCCCACTTTCGGGAGGTAGCCCTTCGAGATCGTTGCCTGAAAGGAGGCGAATTGCGGCTGCAGTGAATCAAGAAAAACGTAGGCTCTCAGATCAATCATTTGTCCAACTCCTCAGGCATTCATACTTGTCGATTTTGCTTCTCGCACGATGCCAATACTGGCGCTCGCTCCCAGCCGGGTAGCTCCAGCCGCGATCATTGCTTTGGCATCGCTGTAGGAACTGATGCCGCCCGAGGCCTTGACCTCCATGCCGGCGCCGCGGACAACCTCCGCCATCAACGCGACATCGCTCACGGTGGCACCGCCGGTCGAGAATCCGGTCGACGTCTTCACAAAGTGTGCGCGGGCTTCTCGTGCAAGTTCCGAGGCGCGCCGCTTCTCGGCGTCGCTCAGAAGTGCTGTCTCCAGAATGACCTTGCACACGGCATTGCCATCGACGCAGTCCTCAACCACCGCCCGGATGTCGCGCAGCACCAGCGCATCGTCGCCGCTCTTGAGGGCGCCGATGTTGATCACCATATCGATCTCGCGGGCGCCGTTGCGAATGGCGCGACGCGCCTCCATCGCCTTGATCGCCGGCTCATTGGCTCCAAGCGGGAATCCGACGACGGTGCAGGTGAGCACCTCGCTGCCTCGCAGCAGCTGGGCCGCCAGTGGTACCCAGGTTGGATTGATACACACGGAACGGAAATTGAATTCGAGGGCCTCGGCGCAGAGGGTCCTAATCTGCTCTTCGGTCGCGTTGGGCTTGAGCAGGGTGTGGTCGATGTAGCGCGCCAGATCGCCAGGGATGCTTCCCGGTTGCTCCGCCGGGCCGACGCTCGTTAACCCGGTGGCGCCGAGACGTACAAATTCGCGAGCCGTCTCCGGATTGTCACCGACGCGGGGACCGGCAGGATCAGCGCTCGTCATCGGCCCCAGGATTTGTTGCAGCCGGGCCACGACCCGGTCGAGGTCCTGATCGGACAGGCTCAGCTCTGGGCCCTGATTTAGATCCTGATCGGCGAACATCGTGACGCGCTTCAGGTGACGCGCCTCGGTGCACTCGGTTGTGAGCCAGACATCAACGATCTGCTGCGCCAGGCTTGTGCCGATCAACCCGGCACCGAGCGTCAGAACGTTCGCATTGTTGTGTTCGCGGCTGTTGCGGGCGCTCGATAAATCATAGGCGAGCGCCGCGCGCACGTTCGGCACCTTGTTCGCGACCATGCAGGATCCGATCCCGGCGCCGTCGATCATGATGCCAACATCCGCTCGGCCCTGAGACACGGCATCCGCCACGGCCCGCGCAAAGACAGGATAATCGACAGCTTCATGAGATGAAGTACCAACGTCCTCGACCTGGTAGCCGCCCTTCTGCAAATGCAGTGCCAAGCCGGCCTTCAGGTCAAATCCGCCGTGATCCGCGCCGAGCGCAATGCGTTTCGGGGCGCTCATGCCCAGACCGCCGAATCGTCAGGCTGCCGGGCACGCTGTGCCGCGGGAGTAGCGCCCGCTCCGGCGTCCAGCACCTTCTG
>RCNE010001988.1_pt1 | contig 13278 bp, 10 predicted proteins | sample 2041361 | NCBI WGS metagenome assembly RCNE01 (sample SAMN09708229, study PRJNA481090) | Marine sediment metagenome, whole genome shotgun sequencing project.
TGGTGCGCAGCAACTGCGAAGCACATCACGAATACTTAAACCAATAGAAAAGGGATGAGTAATTACCTTGTGCAGTGAAGGCGGTTTTTCGTTCTTTTTGGCGCGTCAAAAAAGAACAATATTATATCTCACGAATTTTGCTTTTAAAGAAAAAACATGATCCATAAAGTAAGTTAGTGCGACGTTCATTATTGCTGCGTGCAGCGCTACGATTTAATCACTAATTTTAGTTTGGTAGAAAACTTCGACATTTAGAGTTCCCTGTTCGAAATTGGATATTCAAAAAAAAGGGTTTCAAAAATTCTTAACGTGCTTTTCAAACTACACTGACGTAAAAGATCCGATTTAATCAATAATTTTAGTTTGGATGAGCACTTCAAAATTCAGAGTTCCCTGTTCGAAATTCGATATTCAAATGCTACAATACATGAAGGCTACAACGCATGAATAAATTTCCAAATCAATATCCCTTGCTCGACATTAGACCTTCGACCTTCGACTTTCGACATAACCCTTCAAGCCTTTTTCTTACCAAACTTCTTATTAAGCTCCTCCACTACCTGTTCAATTTTTTTGTTTTTTATTTTCGCCTCCAATATGGTAGGCGGCACCAACCTGTCTGCACAATCTTCAATAGAACAGCGTTCACAAGTAACACCTACATCAAATGACTTGATACTGGGATCATCCAAAAATTTGATCTTACTTTTGAGTTGCTTGTTTATTAGTAAGCCCACGCTTACACTTCTAAATTGATTTTCTTTAAACGGATCTTTGGTAGCCGATGCAAAAATCAAATACGACTTATCATCACCAGGGTAATGAGAAATCTGTAGATCAAAAAGATGATTTTTATTACTCTGGCTAATCTCTTTTAAGATTTTTATTGACATCCAGCGCCGGCAGTATATTTCATTGGTTTCATTGCCATGCGGACTGTGCTGATGGGTCAAATGCAATTCTTTATTGATATGAAACCTCCCGCTTCCTGTTTTATGGGTAAAGCGTAAAAAAAACAAATTTTGAATCTTAAAATCCTTTGGTAAAATATTCGTTAATCGATGATAAAAAGAATCGGGTGAAGCATTATATGATTCAACCATCCTGACAAAGAAATTCGCATCAAACGTTTCTTTTTCAAATAAAACTTGTAGTTGCTCCTTTATTGAATTTCTTGATAAAATAAGTGCTCCGGCAAAATAGGAGGCATAAAAATTATTGAGTACCTGATCAAAATTTTCAAATTTAATCCATGAAAAAGTATGTAATCGATCTGAAATAGAAAGGTAATTATAGGCTAATTCTTTGGCATATATAAAGAGTCTTTGGGCTTCATCTATATGATCTGCCAATAGCAAAGTATTTGTTTTCGGAATAAAAACAGAGCGTAAGGCCACAAGTTCTTTATAATTTTTGAGCTGCTTATCATCAATCTTATACCCGTACTCTTCTATGAGCACTTCTTCCAATTCGTTTGAGCGAATAGACCCTGACAAATCTATTTGATAGGCTTCAGCAAAATCAATAACCTGTTGTTCAAGCTCATCAAAATAATTATTATTGGCTTCTTGAAATGATCTAACTGAAGCCAGATAGAAACTCTCCTTGGTAAAACTATAATGCTCAGCAATTTCAATAATGGTACTGATAAACGCATTGACCTTTGCAGGGGCACTGGCAACAATATCAATCAAATCACTTTCCTGAATACCGAAAAGATTTAAGGGGATCTCCTTTAAGACCTTAGATTGTAAAATTTCACCAATTGGTGCCAAATTCTTATCCAGTTTTAAAGACACAAAATGATCATAGGGAACATCCAATTTTTCGGAAAGAAGGGCAATTTTATCTGTTTTTGGATATTTTTTTCCTTTTTCAATTTCATTCAAATAAGATTTTGACAAGCCCGAAAGCTTAGAAAGCCCAAATAAAGAAAGTTTTCTTTCAGTTCGTATCTGCTTGAGCTTCAGGCCGAAAATTAATTTTATATATGCTTGTTCCATTACCATACAGCAAAGATACTAAAATATGCGAACGTGACAATATTTGTGAATTATGTGTATTTAGCGAACGTTCGCTTGTTTAATCCAAAACTTTTTTCTAATATTGTCCTGTGAAATTAAAATAGCTATGGAAAACAGAACAATTGAAACCGCAAAAATAGTTTTCTCCAAAGAAGCAGAAAATCATTACCCTGCCATTTTAACGGATGAAGCTTTGGCTTTTTTATCTGCGCTGCATGAAAAATTTAATGCTGGCAGATTAGAACTTTTAGAAAGAAGAAAAAAACAACAGCAACAGTTCGATCAAGGAAAATTTCCTGATTTCCCAAGAGAAACCGCATACATCAGAAACGAAGATTGGCAAGCTAATGACATTCCTGCTGACCTGTTAGATCGTCGCGTGGAGATAACCGGCCCGGTAGACCGAAAAATGGTCATCAATGCGCTCAATTCAGGAGCCAAAACTTTTATGGCAGATTTTGAAGACAGCAGCGCTCCCAGCTGGAGCAACACGATTACCGGACAGCAAAACTTAATAGATGCCAACCTGAAGCAGATATCATATTACGACGAGAACAAAGACAAACAATACAACCTACATGCTTCAACGGCCGTTTTATTGGTTCGACCCAGAGGCTTGCATCTCAATGAACGACACCTCTTAATAGAAGGTATGGAAATCTCCGGTTCTCTGGTTGATTTTGGCTTGTATGTTTTTCACAATACCCATACCCTACTGGCCAATAAGACTGCTCCTTATTTTTATTTACCAAAACTGGAGCATTATCTGGAGGCCCGCTGGTGGAATCAGGTTTTTGAATTCGCCCAGGACTATTTAGGCGTATCAGCAGGCACCTTTAAAGCAACGGTATTAATAGAAACCATTACAGCCAGCTTTCAACTCGATGAAATCATATACGAGCTTAAAGACCATATCGCAGGATTAAACTGTGGTCGCTGGGATTATATCTTCTCTTATATCAAAAAATTTAGAAATCATCCCGATTTTATCGTGCCGAATCGTGATCAGGTGACCATGACATCACCCTTTATGCATGCCTACTCAACCTTGGTGATTCAGCGTTGCCATAAAAGAGGTATTCATGCCATGGGCGGAATGGCAGCTCAAATTCCGATCAATCATGATCCGCAGGCCAACAACACGGCCCTGGAAAAAGTACGGCTCGACAAAGAACGGGAAGTCAAGAATGGACATGACGGAACCTGGGTGGCTCATCCCGCTTTGGTAAGCGTTGCCATGGAAGAATTTAACAAACATATGCCCGGCCCAAATCAACTTTATGTGACCAGGGAGGAGGTAAAAATAACCGCCAAAGATTTGCTGGAAGTACCAAAAGGAACGGTTTCTGAAGCCGGCATCAGAAAGAATATCAACGTGGGCATATTATACCTGGAATCATGGCTGCGCGGAAACGGTGCCGTTGCCCTTTATCATTTGATGGAAGATGCGGCAACTGCCGAAATATCAAGAACGCAGATATGGCAGTGGCTCAAAAATGAAGTAGTACTTGACGATGGCCGCACCTTTAACATTGAACTATATATTAAAATATTTGATGAGGAAGTTGAGAAAATCAAAAAACAAGCCTCAGAAGCAGAACTTGTCAACCACCGTTTTGCCTTGGCATTTGACCTCTTTGACAGCCTGATTTTATCAGAAACATTTGAAGAATTTCTTACGCTTCCGGCGTATCAGTATCTATAAAAAAATCCCGCGAATGCTCGAACATTCAACGGGACTAATCATTAATAAATAATAATTAATAATCAATTACAAAGTTATGAAAACTAGAGACAGAATTCAAGAACTAATTACAGATTGGAATGTGAACCCCCGATGGAAGGGTATTGAAAGACCCTACACAGCAGAAGAAGTAATTAAACTTCAAGGCTCATACAAGCTCGAACATAGTGTTGCGCGTTTAGGTGCAGAAAAACTATACCGAAAGTTGCGGGCACAAAGTTTTGTGGCCGGACTGGGAGCTTTAACCGGAAATCAAGCCGTTCAGGAAGTTGAAGCCGGTTTGGAAGCTATTTATTTAAGTGGATGGCAGGTAGCGGCCGATGCCAATTTAGCCGGAGAAATGTATCCTGATCAATCTTTATATCCTGCAAACAGTGTGCCTTCTGTGGTAAAGCGTATCAACAATGCTTTATTGCGACGCGACCAAATACAATGTGTAAACGGTGATCATCAGAAAATAGATTATTTGGTGCCTATCGTTGCCGATGCAGAGGCTGGTTTTGGAGGAAACCTGAATGCTTTTGAATTGATGAAATCTATGATAGAAAGCGGGGCTTCAGGAGTTCATTTTGAGGACCAATTAAGTTCTGCTAAAAAATGTGGTCACTTGGGAGGTAAAGTTTTAGTACCCACTCAGGAAGCTATTAATAAATTAGTGGCAGCGCGATTAGCTGCAGATGTAATGGGCACACCAACCCTTATCATTGCACGTACAGATGCTGATGCTGCCAACTTAATCACCAGCGATATTGATTGTAGGGACCAACAGTTTATTACAGGTGAACGTACTGGCGAAGGCTTTTTCCATGTGCATAACGGTATAGATCAAGGAATCGCCAGAGGCTTAAGCTATGCCCCTTTCGCTGATTTGATCTGGATGGAAACTTCTAATCCTGATTTAAAATATGCCAAAGAATTTGCTGATGCCATTCACGCGCAATTCCCAGGAAAAATGCTGGCTTATAATTGTTCTCCATCATTCAATTGGGCCGCTAAATTGAGCGTAAAGGAAATGGAAACCTTTAGAGAAGATCTGGCGGCAATGGGTTATAAATTTCAGTTCATCACCTTAGCTGGTTTCCATGCCTTAAACACGAGCATGTTTGAACTTTCTAAAGCGTATAAAGAAAGAGGAATGGCAGGTTATTCTGAACTTCAGGAACGCGAATTTGCCTTGCAAAAAGATGGCTTTAAAGCAGTAAAACATCAAGGTTTTGTGGGTACCACCTACTTTGATGCCGTTCAAAATACCGTAACTGCCGGTATGTCAAGTACAGTTGCTATGAAAGACAGTACTGAGGTTGCGCAGTTTTAACAAGCAAACTGCTTAACTTTGGGATCGGCACCATACCTTGATGGTATGTGCCGATCCTTTCTTTTGCTCTTTTAGACAAAAGCATGCCTTTATTGACCAAATAGTGAACTGTTATAGCTTTAAAACTGATACCCATGAAAGATCGAAAATTACTAATGATTCCCGGCCCTATAGAGTTTGAACCCGAAGTATTGCGCGCCATGGCTGTTCAAACCACGAGCCATGTGGCGGCGAATTTTATCGACGTCTTTGGCAATTGTCTGGGCCTGATGAAAAATATTTGGGGAGCGCCCACAGGGCAACCCTTTATCATTGCAGGCAGCGGCACTTTAGCCATGGATATGGCTGCCTCCAACCTCGTTGAACCCGGAGACCATGTATTGGTCATTTCCTCCGGTTATTTCGGAAGTCGTTTTAAGGATATTTTTGATCGTTATGGTGCTAAAACAACCTTATTAACAGCTCCTCTAGGCGAAGTGGTGCCTACTGATGTGATTGAAATGGAACTCCAGCGAAAATCGTACAAACTATTAACCATGACCCATGTAGATACCTCAACAGGTGTTTTGATACAACCTGAACCTATCGCACAACTAGCGAAAAAATATCAGGTCTTAAGTATTCTTGATGGAGTTTGTTCGGTTGGTGGTGAAGAAATCAAACAAGAAGCATGGGGCATTGATGTCGTGTTAACGGCTTCTCAAAAAGCTATTGGTGTACCTCCCGGCCTGGCCCTATTAGTGGCTTCTCAACGGGCGATGCAAAGCTGGCAGCAAAGAACAACACCGGTTTTAAATTATTATGCTGATTGGGGCAATTGGTTGCCCATTATGACTGCTTATGAAGAAAGACGGCCTTCTTATTTTGGCACCCCTCCGGTAAATTTAATAGCTGCCTTAGAAATAAGTTTACATATGATTGATCGAGAAGGGATCGAAAACAGGGTGCAAAGGCATCAAGCATTGGCCCACGCTTTTAGAAGCGCCATTCTTGCTCTTGGCCTACAATTATTGCCCTTTGACCAAAGCCATGCAGCCAATACCTTAACCGCAATTTATTATCCAGAGGGTATCAACGGGGCCTTGCTTTGTGCTAAAATGGCTGATCATGATGTGCTTATTGCCGGTGGCTTATTGCCTGACATCAAGGCTAAATATTTTAGAATTGGTCATATGGGATCTGTTTCGCAAAACGACTTGGTCGCAACTTTAAGTGCGCTCGAGTATGCCTTGTTCGAGCTTGATTATGCCTTTGAACCAGGAACCGGTCTTAAAACATTTCAGGATATTGTTTTTTCAAGTACTTCAGCAGAGGGTTTTGCAAAGGTTTGAATAATAGAATCGTTCAAAAGTAGTCTGTACTATTTAGGCATGGACATTCTTCAAATGCGACAATGCTGCAATGCTGCAATGCTACAATGCTGCAATAAATCTTCAAATTCTCAAATCTTCAAATCACTATCCCTTGCTCGACATTAGACCTTCGACTTTTGACCTTCGACGTTCAAAATACTAACACTTACATACGCCGTATACATATAGAAAGTAAACAGCAGAAAGCGCTGAACGATCCCGTAGTATTCTAAAGGATATAGGGTTGGCGCAAAAGCTGGTGTCAGGTTTAAAAAGATACCAAGTATGATCAGTATAAACGCAAGTATTGAAAGTTGTTTAAAACGCGGTCCTAATTTGTTTTTCCATGCCAGGGCAAATACCAAAGGCGAAAAATAGCCTATGGTCATGGATAGCCCAAAAACATTGTGCAAGGGATGTGGAGACGGAAACATGCCTATACAAAATTGAGACAGTCCCATAGCCAGCATAAATATGCCCGGTACTATTGACAGGTTGTTTTTCTTTGAAAAGGAAATTATGCCCATGGAAAAAAGAATCAATAAGCCTCCAACAGAGATACTAAATGCCTGCCAGGGCAGGTACAACGGCGAACCATTCTGCCCTATCTCACTTACCGTTTGAGATATTGGGCTATAGTCTTCTAAAAGACTCCCCAAAATAAATGTCCCTAAAATAAAAATAGCTGCCGTTATCCAACCTAAGGATAGTGTTTTTGTTGTATTCATAAGATCCGTTTCTATAAAGACGAGTCATTATTAGAAACGTAACTTGGGTGGAGTGATTGAATGATATTTTTTTATTATTTGTCTGGAATTAATAGTGTGTGAAATATGCTTTTGTTCTTTTGTCTTGATGCATGATGTTTTTTGTTTAGAAGGAAGGGGGCGTAATATTTTCCTTTCTGTTGCTTTTTTTGCTTCTCCAAAAAAAGAACCAAAAAAAGGAGCCTTTTACGAAGGTGTTTTTTTATGCTTTTCTATCGAACACATGAAAAACCGTTTAAAAAGCGCTAAATTTTTTCCAAGGCTTCAAAAATTCTTAACACGCTTTTCAAACTACACTGACGTAAAAGATCCGATCTAATCAATATTCTTTGTTCGAAGAGTGTTCTTGAGATCCTAACGACCTCTTTAAATTTTCGTCTTAGCTTCTGACTTATTTTAGCGTGGGAAGGAGCAGCAGCCCCGAAGTGAAACGGCTAGGGCTGCGGTGGAGAAAATAAGAAGGTAAAGCTACAGAAAATTAAAAGCAGTCTTGATCTTTTCGATCTTTTGCCTTGATGCAAAAGAACGAAACCCGCCTGCCCTCCTCCGACGGGTAAACCGGACGGGCAAGAATTCAAAGAGGTCGAATCCGATCTAATCAATAATTTTTGTTTAGGAGAGCACTTCGAAATTAGACTTTCGACATTTGACCTTCGACTATAAATAACCCATTAATTCATTAGATCATTAAATCAATACATCATTAAAATCTCACAAAACAGAAAGAGACGTCTCAATCACACCAAGCAATTTGCTTTTATCTTTTGCAATTTTTACTTCCTGGTTCATTCCGGTTAAAACGGTGATAAAAAAGCCAGCCAGGGCTTCAGGATTTTTGATTTCAGGATCAGTTTTCAAATAAGAACTAAGGATGTTCTGTACAGTTTTATTGTGTTGGGTAAGTATGACTTCGATTTCTCCGTCTCGGCCGCCCAGCTCTGAGCACACATTTGCCGCAAAACAGCCTTTATGTTTCGCGTCACTAAGGCCCTCTTCAAGGGTAAAGTTTAGCAGATTTCGCATGCCTTGCTTTACATCAGTTTCTTTGTTCAGCAAACCTTTCAGTCTTTCCAGCATCTTCATCCGATACAATTCAAAAACTTTTTCAAACAATTCGCGCTTTCCATGAAAGGTATCATAGAAGCTTCCTTTACTGATCCCCATGTTAGCGGTTAGGTCAATTAAAGAAGTTGCCGTATAGCCCTTTTCCCAAAAAAGAAGCATGGCTTTTTCGAGGGCTTCCTGCTCATTAAATAACTTAACTCTGGGCATAATTTTCTTGTTTAGTTCTGGCAAATATAAAAAAATAATCACATTTTGTACCGATAGGTCCAATATTTATTTATATTTGTACCGATAAGTCCAAATAAAGTCTTAAAACCCTTAAAATGAACAAAAGTATTTTAATCACTGGTGCCAATGTAGGTCTTGGCAAAGAAACTGCCCGACAGCTTGCTTCAAACAAGAATATCGAAAAAATCATACTTGCCTGCAGAAATCCTGTAAAGGCGGAGGCCGCTAAAAAAGATCTTGAAACCTTGACCAGTAGAAATATCTTTGACATTGTTATCATGGACGTATCGAACCCCGATTCGGTAAAAAGCGCCGTACATTCTTTAACCGCTCCGATCGACGCCGTCGTTCTCAACGCCGGAGGTATGGGTGGCAGAACCCCGGGTAAACTTACTCCTTCCGGGATGAATGAATTAGCAGCCACCAATGTATTAGGGCATGTTGTATTGGTTGATGAACTTCTCAAACAAGACAAACTCAAAAAAGTAGTTGTACTTGCCAGTACTGAAGCTGCAAGAGGTATAGAGAAAATGGGCATGCATCGTCCTGCCCTAAAAACATCTTCTGTAGATGAATTCGCCTCGTTATTAGACGGTTCTTATTTTGGTGAAAAATTTGACGCCATGCAGGCCTATGGGCATGTGAAATACGCCGCAACCCTATGGATGTCTTCTATGGCACGTAAACACCCTGAAATTCGATTTATCAGTATGAGTCCCGGTGCCACAAGCGGTACGGCAGTTACAGAGGAACTTCCCCTGATCAATAAGATCATGTTCAAGTATATCATGATGCCTATCGTTATGCCACTGCGAGGAATGATTCATAGCCTTGACAAAGGTGCACAACGTTTTGTTGATGGCCTTTCAGATCCTTCATATAAAAGCGGAACTTTTTATGCCAGCCACGATGGAAAAGTAGTCGGCCCGGTTATCGATCAAAGCAGCATTTTTTCTGATTTGGGCAACGAAAAATATCAGGACAATGCCTATCAGGCCATAAACAGGTTTGTAAGTTAAAAAAGGGGTTTCAAATTTTAAATCCTTGATACAAATACCCCAATTCGCTTTGAATTAAGCCGGTATTATTGTAATTTTAAGGGTATTAAAAACCTATGATGATGAATAGGTTCCTATTGATATTACTGCTCTGCTTCCCCTTTGTTGTGCTTTCTCAAAATGACTACAGCAAAGCAAGGGAGACCATGGTTTCTAATGATATTATCTCAAGAGGCGTAAAAGACAAAGCCACGCTTGACGCCATGCGACATGTTATGAGACATGAATTTGTGCCTCAGGAGCTCCGGCAAAGTGCCTATCATGATGGCCCATTGCCCATTGGTTACGGCCAAACCATTTCTCAACCCTATATCGTGGCCTTTATGACCGAAGTCATTCGGCTCCAAAGCGATTTTAAGGTACTCGAAGTTGGTACAGGTTCGGGATATCAGGCGGCGGTGTTGAGCCAAATCGTTGACTCGGTATATACCATTGAGATCATTGAAGCGCTTTATAGCCAGGCCAAAAAACGCTTGAAAGACCTGCATTACGACAATATTCAGGTCAAAAAGGACGATGGGTATTATGGTTGGGAAAACAAAGGGCCCTTTGACGCTATCGTGGTCACAGCTGCTGCTGAATTCGTCCCTCCTCCCCTTATTGCCCAACTCAAGGAAGGGGGCAGGATGATCATTCCGATAGGCAGCCCTTTTGCCACTCAGCAACTTTTACTGGTGACCAAAAATGGAGGTAAAACAAAAACCAAAAACCTCATGTTTGTGCGCTTTGTTCCTTTTACCAGGGCAAAAGGTTCTTAAGCTTTAAACATGAGCGACTCCCGAACATATAACTACGACACGTTCAGATTGGGGCTTTCGATATCGATCATATCGGCCGCCATTGTGGCCTATGAGATTCAGCTGATGCATTTTTTTACCATCGTGCAATGGCACCATTTTGCCTATATGGTAATTTCCATAGCCCTTTTAGGGTTTGGCGCCAGCGGAACCCTCATATCGCTCTTTAGAAATGAGATGCTTAAAAGAGCCGACTGGCTCCTCCCCTTTTTTATGATCAGCAGCGGCCTGATGATGAGTATCAGCGTACGGGTTTCACGAATGGACTTTCTCTTGTTTGATTCGTATCTGCTCTTTGTTGACCGCTCTCAATTTACAAGGTTACTGGGGAGCTATTTTCTATTCTTCCTTCCTTTTTTGATGGGTTCCCTGGCCCTTGGCCTCGTCTTCGTTAAAAAAGTAGCCCAAATTGGAATTTTTTATTTTTCCGATATGCTCGGATCGGGCCTCGGGGGTATCCTGGCCATCTTTTTACTTTGGCAACTTGAGCCCGTTGATTTGCCCTGGGTCATTGCTTTGATGCCACTGCTTGCCGGGCTGCTGCTCATCAAAAAAAGGGGGCGCCCCCTTCTTTCAGCCTACGGCCTGCTTGTTTTAGTGATTTGTTTCTATCAGGGCCATAGCTCCTTTGAGCTAAAATCATCACAGTTTAAAAGTATCAGCTATGCTTTGAATTTACCCGAAGCCAAAATTGAAGTGCAGCAAAGCAGTCCTTATGGCCTTGTGGTTTCTTCGCCCATGCAAAGATATGCCCCTGGCCTAAGTCTTAACTATATGCAGGAGATAGAACCCTCCAAAGTGATCTTTAACAATGGTAACTGGTACGCTGCCATCCCTCAGGGCAACAAGGCAGACAGCCTGCAGGTGCTCAATCAGACTACCATGGCGCTGCCTTATGTGCTGGAGAGTCCTCAAAAGGTGCTTATTTTTCATGCGGGAGCGGGTTTTGAGGTGGCACATGCCCTAAGCAACAAGGCCGAACATATCTATGCCGTTGAGCCAAATGCCATGGTTACGGGGCTTATCAAAGGGCACTATGCTCAGTATACCGATTCTTTGTTCTATAGGCCCGAAGTACAGGTATATAACACCTCGCCTCGCTCCTTTCTTAAGCAGTCTGAGGAAGTCTTCGATCTTATTCAAATGCCTTTATCAGGCGCTTTTGGCGGATCTGTGGGTCTTAATGCCCTTCATGAAGAAAACCTGCTCACCTCAGAGGCCCTGCTTGAGATGTGGCAGAAATTGAGCCCGGAAGGGATGATCGTGCTGTCCTCCTTTATCGATCTGCCACCCAGAATAATGCTTAAAAATGCGGCCCTTATTGCAGGAATGCTGGAAAGTCTTGACATATCTGATCCGTTGCAACATGTGGTGGCGGTAAGAAGTTGGGCCACGCTGAGCTATGTGATTAAAAAAACACCTCTGGGCCCAAAAGATCTGCTTGCCGTAAACCGTTTTTGTGATGATAACAGTTTTGATCCTGTTTTGTTGGCCGGCTCTGCATCAAAAGAAACCTATAATACCCTTGAAGATGATGCCGTTTTCAGTTTGGTCAAAGACATGTTTACACCCAAACGGGCGGCGCTTATTGGGGCCAATGATTTTAATATTAGCATCCCTTCAGATAACCGGCCTTACTTTTACCAGTTTCTTAGGTTAAAAAATATCGTTCAGCAATATAAAACCCTTGGCGAGCGAAGCGCCTTTTTAGAACTGGGTTATTTAATCGTGCTGGTTACCCTGCTGCAGGTCTTTCTGTTGGCTTTTGTTTTGATCATTGTGCCTTTGTTTAAACTTGGTTTTAAAGGAGCACAGAAAACCTGGGTCCTCTTCTATTTTTCGGGTTTGGGGCTCGGCTATATGTTTTTAGAGATTGTTTTGATCAAGTATTTTCTGCGCTTTTTAGGGCATCCTATTTATGCCGTGGCAACGGTTATCTCTGTGATGTTGATCAGCTCAGGCCTGGGCAGCCTCTACTCTTCCAAACTGAACCTGGATGTAAGGAAATTAACAAATCTCACGGCCTTTATCTCTGCTTTGATCATCGTTTATGCCTTAGCACTTGGTTTTATCCTGGGTCAAACAGTAGGCTGGCCGCTGTGGGGAAAACTAATTCTAACGGTTCTGGCAATCGGCATTCCGGCCTTTTTTATGGGTATGCCTTTTCCTATGGGATTGCAATTGGTCAGTAAAAAGCATGAAAGTCAAGTGCCTTGGGCCTGGGGTATTAATGGTTGTGCTTCTGTGATTAGTACTTCTTTAGCGATTGTTATTGCTGTTGAGTTTGGGTTTGTTGTTGTGTTGTTAATGGCCGCTGGGGCTTATTTTATTTCATTTGTTAGTGTGTTTACGGTGGGTTTTAAGGGTGTATTTAAATAATATTTTTTTCTTCTAACAAAAGCTCGTAAGATTTTCTTTTCTATTGGTTTAAGCATGCCTGCCGGCGAGGCAGGTATTCGACAATTCAATTTTCAAAATTTTCAATATCCTCTAATGATTCCAGGGCCTTCATTGTTTTTGTACTGGTAAAAAGCCCAATGGTTTTTTTTACCCATCCTGTTTGAAGGTTCTTGTAGCTTAATTTATGTAAAAACCAAGCCAGAGGAATAATCAATAAAAAATTTATAATCAGGTACTTTGATACAAAATCAGCGTCCATGTGAGCATATACATCAAGGTTGAAAAAGTAGTCGGCAGCTACCACCACAAAGGCCCACCATATCGGTGCCGATAAAAACATCAACTTAACAAATAATAAACCATGTGAGTTCACCTGCTCTATCTTTTTTCTAATAGTTACAATAGGTTTTGTAAAATCAATGTTTTGAACAAGTACAACTTGACCTATACTACCCGCTAAGGCAATAATGGTAAAAACACCTACCATAATGCCGCTTATTGCCAAATGTGATGTATGCCAGTTATTTG
>RCNE010001346.1_pt1 | contig 13277 bp, 8 predicted proteins | sample 2041361 | NCBI WGS metagenome assembly RCNE01 (sample SAMN09708229, study PRJNA481090) | Marine sediment metagenome, whole genome shotgun sequencing project.
ATCTTCACGGATCACACCGGCACTGGGTGAGGCCTTTTTAATTTCCGCAATGACCGCCGGACCCTTTGACAATGCCTGTCTCAAACCGTGTTCGAACCTGCGTAGTGGCGTGCAGTCTTGTGCCTGTGCTGCCAGTTCTACAAACGGGGTGATGGCCTTACCGGCAGCGATCTCTTCGGTTTTGCGCTGAAGTATACGTTGTAATATTGAGGGAACCGCCATCAGAAACCCTGTGTCATGGCAGCCAGTTGCTGCAATTTTTCAAGCCCTGCCCCACTGGTCAGAATGTCATTGGCAACACTCACACCATCGGCAATCGAATTGGCAACACCTGCAACATACAATGCGGCACCGGCGTTCAATGCGATCATTTTAGCGGCACGCTGTGAGCGCGGGTCTTTTTCACCCCCCAGGGCGGATGTAATAAGCTGTAATGATGAATCCGCACCTTCCACCGCGAGATCATGCATAGACTCACGTTCAAAGCCCAGTTGTTCGGGTTGCAGGGTGTATTCACTGACGGTGCCGTTTTTGAGTTCTGCCACATGGGTATCCGCCGCCAGGCTGATTTCATCGAGGCCGTCTGCAGAATGGACTACCAGTACGTGCTCCGAGCCAAGCCGCTGTAACACCTCTGCGACCGGGCGGCACAAAACACGGTCGTAGACACCGATCAACTGGCGTTTAAGACCCGCGGGATTCGCCATCGGACCCAATACATTAAAAAGAGTACGCAAACCCAGTTCCTTGCGCGCCAGGCTGACGTGCCGCATGGCGCTGTGGTGCATCAGTGCAAACATAAAACCGATACCAAGCTCGTTGACACAAAGTGCTACCTGTTCAGGAGAAATATCCAGGCGTACACCGGCAGCTTCAAGCACATCCGCACTACCGGAACTGGAAGAAACCGAGCGGTTACCGTGTTTCGCTACGCGTCCACCTGCTGCTGCCACGACAAAACAGGCCGCCGTGGAAACATTAAACAGGTTGGCGCCGTCCCCACCGGTGCCAACGATATCCACCAGGTTGGGTCCATCGACCTTTACACCGCTGGCAAACTCGCGCAGAACCTGCACACCACCGGTAATCTCATCGATGGTTTCACCCTTGATTCGCATACCCAACAAGAAAGCACCAATTTGCACATCCGTGGAGCCGGCCGACATGATCTGACGCATGACGTCTACCATCTCCTGGTTTGAAAGGTCCTGTTTTTCAGCAATTCGACCCAGTGCCGCTTGGATATCCATTCCCATAAATACTATTCCGCCCTATGCTGTTTTGGTGCTGTTTTGGTGTTGTTAATGAAATTTTGCAGCAGATCGTGACCGCAACGGGTAAGAATGGATTCAGGATGAAACTGCACACCCTCGATGGGCAGCGAGCTATGTCTGACCCCCATGATCTCCTCAACCTCACCCCCTGCTTCTTCCGTCCAGGCAGTGACTTCCAGGCATTCGGGTACCGTGTCTTTCTTTAATACAAGTGAGTGATAACGGGTCGCTTCAAATGGCTGCGGCAGGCCTTTGAAAACACCTTCACCCCGATGAAACATCATTGATGTCTTGCCATGCATGACCTTGTCTGCGCGTACCACCTGGCCGCCAAACACCTGTCCGATACACTGGTGACCGAGGCAAACACCCAGAATCGGAAACAAACCGCCCAGCTCAGAGACCACATCCAGCGAGATACCGGCGTCATCCGGTGTGCACGGCCCGGGCGATATTACGATACCCCGCGGGTTGAGTTCACGTATTTCCGCGGTTGTAATCGCATCGTTTCGGACGGTTTTTACCTCTGCGCCCAACTCACCCAGGTATTGCACCAGGTTGTAGGTGAAGGAATCATAATTATCGATCATCAGGATCATATAGCATCTATCACATTGATATTAATAGTTATTAAATTGAGCTACGGATTATCGTAGCACTATATATAGCACCATCATTTAATCACTACAGAATTCAAAGTGGACAATGTGCGGCGTATGTTCCTGATGATATCTGTGAAGCGCGATGAAATCGATAGATAAATGACTGAGATAAGTTATTTGGATGAATCTTGCACTCGCAAGGTGCACCCCACATCATGAAGCCCTGTGCCGCAGTCCAAACCATTACTTTTGCGTTCACCTTCTATTCAGCAAGACGGGTATATATTGAGGCTGTAGTGATCCGCAGTGCTTTTTGGATTGCAGTGAAACTTCGAACCTGAACGAAGAGGAAATGAACATGAACAGACTGATGCTTAGCGTATTTTGGATATTGTTGACACTGGCCAGTCTACCTTCCCTGCTCGCGCAAGAAAGTGACTGGCCCCGCACGGTGCCGATGGGACAAGGCATGGTGACCATTTACTCGCCGCAAATTGATGAGATGAACGATAACATCATTCAATATCGCGCGGCACTTGCCTATCGCGCAACACCCGGTGCCGAACCGGTGTTTGGTGCGGGTTGGTTTGAATCACCCGTTAAGATCGACTCTGCAAAACGCATCGTTCACCCCACGGATCTTAGCCTGACTGAAACGCGCTTTCCGGCAGGGACAGATGATATTCAATCGGAACTGGCGACCGTGGTGGCACGACAGTCCCCGGGTTGGAATCTGGATTTTTCCCTTGATGAACTCGACACTGCCCTGCAAACAGCGGCAACAGAAACAAGCGCCGTCAACACGACGCCGCCCAGAATCGTCTATCGCGATCATCCCGCACTGCTTATATCCATCGACGGCGAACCGGTCTTGCGAGAAGTCGAAAACAGCCCCTACAAGGCAGTCATCAACACGCCCTACCCCTTGCTTTACGACGGTAAGTACTATTACCTCAACGCTGCCACGGATGTCTGGTATCGGGCCAGAAAGGCAACCGGACCTTATCAGTTTGAGTCTACTCCACCCAAGGCGATAGCAGCCATGGTCAACCCGGATGATGAGGCCGCACTTGAGGAGCAACCGACCGAGAAAATCACGGCTGCCAACGCCCCTGAAATCGTGGTATCAACCGAACCGGCCGAACTGATCGTGACCGAAGGCCCCGCTGCCTTCGTACCGTTGGTCGATGATTTGCTGGTGCTACAGAATTCGGATGACGATGTTTTCATGCACGTCAGTTCGCAGAAATTTTACATAGTACTTGCCGGTCGCTGGTACCAGGCCGACTCGCTGACCGGACCCTGGGCCTACCAGGCGTCAGATTCGCTGCCAAATGCATTTGCCGATATTCCACGTGACTCCAACCAGGCCGACTCCCGTGTTTATGTCGCCGGTACCGAGGAAGCGAAGGATGCCGTACTCGATGCCCAGATCCCTCAAACCGCCGCTGTAAAAAGAGGCGAGGTCGATATTGAGGTCAAGTACGATGGTGAGCCCGTTTACCAGCAGGTTGACGGCACCGACCTGGTGTATATCCAAAATACAGGCTCCACTGTCATGGTTTCCGGTGGCTTGTATTACCTTGTTGAAGAAGGTGTGTGGTATGTGTCCTCAAGCCGGAATGGCCCCTGGCAGGTATCGGATCATCGCCCGGAGCAGGTGGATACAATTTTGCCCACGTCACCGGTTTATAACACCAAGTACGTGCATGTCTATGACAGTACACCAAGTGTCGTTTATGTCGGTTATACCCCGGGTTATACCGGTAGCTATGTCTATCGCAATACCATTTTCTATGGCACCGGCTGGAATTACCGGCCCTGGGTTTCTCCCTACTATTACTACCCCCGTGTCAGCACCTGGGGCTTTAATGTCAGCTACAACTCATGGAGCGGCTGGAATTATGGACTGAGCTGGGGCTGGGGTCCCTTTAGCGCGAGCTATTACTCCGGTGGGTACTGGCATCAGAATCAACGCTGGTATCACCGTAATCACGGTCGCTGGGGACCGGGCAGGTACAGACACCGGCCCTCACACCACCGCCGTGGGCACGACCGCTATGCTAATAATGGCTATCGTCGCGGCGGACACGATCGCTATGACGGTGGCTACGATGACCGGCGCTATGACAATGGCCGGGGCAGGGACCGGGGTGGTAACACGAGGCCGCGCGACAATAGCGATAACTACAACCTCTACCGTGACGGATCACAGCGGGCCAGTGTTGCCAATACCCGTGACAGGCAGACACGTCAATCAAACAGGTACGCTGGTGACAACAGGCGGGTTAATACCTCAGTTACCAACGGCAGGCGCGTACAGAGTAACGTCGGCAAAAACAAATCCGAACGTAATCGGACTGGCCCGGTGAGCACTTCCGAGCTACGTACAAAGGCCAGGGTACGGGATGTCAATCGTAAAGCGAACCGCAGCAATCTGCTGGCCGACAATAGCGGCAGGGTTTATAGCAAGGCTGATCGTAAATCGAGCCGAAAATCTAAGTTGGGCGGCGTAGGGAGCAGGGAGCGATCTACAAGTCTGGCTTCAGTACAGCCAACAAAAACCCGAACCTCAGCTAACCGGGGTACGCGGCAGTCATCTCAGGTTGACAATAACGGCAGGGTTTATAGCAAGGCCGATCGTAAATCGAACCGCACCTCGAAGTTAGGCGGCGTAGGGAGCAAGGAGCGATCTACAAGTCGGGCTTCAGTACAGCCGACAAAAACCCGCACCTCGGCTAACCGGGGCGCGCGGCAACCATCCCAGGCTGACAGGACAACAACTCGCCAGTCGCAAAGAAAAGCGACTGACAACAGGCAACGAACGCCTACAACAGGTAAAACGTCCAACCGGCAATCGCAGCCAAACCCATCAGTTTATGGTACAAGACAGCGGTCGGCGTCACAGGCCAAAGCCCCTAAGCGATCGTCAAAACCGGGAGGTCCCGTCAATAGCAAGAGGCAGCAATCAAGGGTAGCGGTTGCTCCCTCGCGGCAGACGCGGCAAGTGACGTCCAGGAAAAACACCTCACAGCAACAGGTCCGGAGAAGCTCGGCGCCGGTGCAAAAGCAAAGCAGATCATCCAAGGCTGCTCCAGCTAATAAATCGCGTGTCGGAGGCCCGAAGAACTCGGCACCAGCCCAAAAAGCCCCGCGAAGCAACACATCGAGAAGCAGTCAACAGCGAGGCGGGTCAAAATCAAGTAGTGGCGGAGCCAGGCGTGACAGCAGGGGTCGATCCGGTAAAGATTGATACCTGATTTCTGCCGACCGCTACTTGCAGTGTATGCAATAAAAGACGCCGCACCGAAGGGGGATAGTGCGGCGTCATACCTTCGTCGATATCCCGGTTGTTACCGGTTGCCGACTGCAAGGGTACTAAGCTCCTGTGTCGATCATATTCTCGGGTGGCAAGAACATGATTGGAAAATACCACACACTTACTTAAAACAAGCTGAAAAAGATTTTAAGCAAGCATTAAGACAAGCTACGGGATTTGCCAGGAAAAACGGGCGGTTCAGCACCTCTTGATCTTAAAATGAAGGACTCGTTTACAGACCTCGTGAAGCCCGGTCAACGGCGGTGATTAATGCACGGCCCTTATCGCGGGTTTCCTGCCATTCCTTTCCAGCGTCTGAATCAACAACAATACCGGCGCCCGCCTGCACATGCAGCTTGCCGTCATGGATGACGGCGGTGCGAATCGCAATGGCCAGATCGGTGTCATCATGCCAACTGATGTAACCCACCGCGCCCGCGTAAATATTTCGTTTGACCGGTTCGAATTCGTTGATGATTTCCATCGCCCGGAATTTTGGCGCGCCCGACAGGGTTCCTGCCGGAAATGCGGCGCGTATGGCATCCATCGCAGACAAACCTTCATCCAGATCACCCTGCACTTCTGAAACAATATGCATAACATGCGAGTAACGTTCAATAATCATCTGGTCGGTCATTTCGACGCTACCGGTGCTTGCCACGCGACCCACATCGTTACGGCCCAGGTCAATAAGCATCAGGTGTTCGGCAAGTTCTTTCGGATCCTCCATCAACTCCCTGGCGAGCGCCTGGTCCTGGGCCGGGGTTTTCCCACGCTTGCGTGTTCCGGCAATCGGCCGCAGTGTGACCCGACGGTTTTGCACACGCACCAGTACCTCGGGTGATGAGCCGACTATCTGGGTGTCGCCAAGATCAATAAAATACATATAGGGTGAAGGATTAAGGGCCCGCAGTGAACGATACACATCCAATGGCCTGGCCTCGAATGGCACACTCATTCGCTGTGACAGAACCACCTGGAAGATATCACCCGCGAGTATGTATTCCCTGCTCTTCTCAACTGCATCAATAAAATCTTCACGGTTAAACCCGTAAGAAAAATCCCCCTCCTGCACTGCCTCGCCCGAGACCCTGAGACCGTAAGGAGTACCCGCTGAGCGCAATTGATGCTCAAGTTCATCCAGTCTTTTTTGAGCGAGTTCGTAAGCATCCTGCCGGGCGGGATCGGCATGAATAATCAACCACAAGCGGCCTTCGAGGTTATCCAGAACCGCCACTTCCTCCGACAATAGAAGTTCAATGTCAGCCGTGCCGAGATCATCCCTCTTTTCCTGACACATGAGCTTTGGTTCAATCAGCTGTACGGTTTCGTAACCGAAATAGCCAACCAGTCCCCCACTGAACAACGGCAGTTCGTCCAGGTGGGGCACATTGAACCCCTTTTGTAGTTCTGCAATATGGGTGAGTGGATCCGAAACCGTTTCCTCACTGACCTTTTCGCCGTTATCCGTGACTACGAAGTTGTGCCCGCGAACCGTGTAGCGGCGTCTGCACGGCAGGCCGATAATCGAGTACCGGCCCCAGGTTTCACCACCTTCAACCGATTCCAAAAGGTAGGAATCCTTTCCTTCTGCCAGTTTCAGGTAAACCGATAAAGGTGTATCCAGATCGGCTAAAACAGACCGGTAAACCGGGATCCGGTTGTAGCCTTCAGAACATAATTGCTCAAATCGTTCTTTGTTCACCCAAGGGTATCCCTTTTCTAAGACGCGCTGGAAAAAGGCGATTCTAACAAGAATCGGTCACGGGAATCAGCCAATTGACGAGACAGGCAGGCGAATGGTGAACTCGACGCCCTTATCATCCGGCAGGTTACGGGCGCTGACCTTGCCGCCATGCGCCTCGGCCACCAGGCGGACAATGTGCAGGCCAAGACCAAGGTGTTGGCTTCTGCCCTGGTTGTCTCTAAGGGATACAAGCGAATCGAACAGTTTCTCGTGCAGGACATCGGGGAGACGGGTACCACTATTGGCAACACAGATCAGCAAGGCTTCTTCCTCATGCCTTAGTGAGATGTCTACCTTGCAGTCATCTGCACTCAGGCTGATGGCATTGTCGACCAGCTTATCCAACGCCTGCGCAATCAGGTCCGGGGCACAACGAACTTCGCAGCGCTCACTGGGCAAATCAAGGTTGATTTTGCGCGATGGGTTGACTGATCGATAGGCGTCTGTGCTGTGTTTCAACATATCGCCGAGGTCGATGGTGTCCCAGTCGGCGGTTCTGACGGATCCTTCCAGACGCTGCGCCTCACTCATGGCAGATACGATGGCTGCCTGTCGATCCAACCCTTCCTGCGCCCTCATCAGGTATTGGCGGGCGTCGGGGTCGAGGTGCTGACTGGCAAGGTTCTCCAGCGAGGACCGGGTAATCGCAATCGGCGTTTTTAATTCGTGCGACAAACGGCCGGCAAGCTTTTGCAGATAGTTGGTGTATTCCGCTACGGCCTTGAGTAGTTTTTCTGTATTGCGTGCCAGCTCGCCCAGTTCATCAGCTGAGGTGGTCAGGGGCAGTTCCGATACCCTGCCACTGTTATCCATCGCACGACTGACTGCCCCACTGAGTCTTTGTACACGGTGCGAAAGCCGTGACGCGAACAGCCACAGGCCTGCGGCCAGAACCACGACCAATAACAGGGCTATCATTGAAAAACGGCCCAGTGCCCGGTTGGTCATCAATAACAGGCCCTCGGACCTGGTTTCAAGCACCACGGCACCGATCGCCTTACCATCCGAAACCCCGCTTGAAATCTCTGTGTCGAAAACCGGCACCGCCACGAGATTGTATACCGCTGCACTGTCTGCGTCCCGGCTCCACAGGCTGCCACTTCCACCCTGTAATGCCGTGTCAATCACATCTGCTTGAATCCTTACCGGCCATTGAGCATGGTCTTCCCGGAGAGTCATATCTGAATCGGCAACCGCCTGGTAAAGCATGCGTTTTACCCAGGTCAATTCACTGTTTGTGGTGTCTGCCAGACCGGAGTCAGCCACCACCCAGGCATCGGTTTGCACAAGCCAGGCGCGGGTATTTTCCGGTACAGTCCGAGCCAACCATTGCGAAACACCATCGTTGCGACTGACCAGTTCCAACCACCGTCCCTGTTGCCTGCCGTCCAGGGTTCCGGCATAGCGTTCAAACGAAACACCTTGCATGGTAAAGGCCGGGGCCACGGCACCGATGCTAACTCGTTCAACATCACCGGGTAGACTCAGTTCAACCGTATAACCGTCAGCGTCATCCATCCAGGCGGCATTCAGACGGGTGCCGTTGCCGCCCTGGCTGTTGACCGTGAAAGGCCCCGGTGCCTCGGTTGAAATCATATAGCTGAACTGACCCCGGTTACTTTGCACATACAGCATCACACCGGCTCTCTCGCTGACATCGCTAGCCCCGGTATTGAACGTGGTCGCCCTGATTTCACCAGGGTCGGTTACTTTTAGCGCAAGGTAAAAATGGGAGTCAAAGCGACCGGCGAGCAGATCCAGTTTCAACTGTCCGTTGGGTGATTCAAACGAGAGGTTCTGGTCGGTCTCCGGCCAATCCGTAATATAACCGTCCGCGATTGGCTCCATCGTCAATTGACGCAATGGCAGGGCCTGACCACGGGCCAGTTTTAACTCCGCCTGGTATTGGGCAGGTAAAACCTGCGTTAACGTATGTGCGGTGGCCAGTAAGGCGTTTTCCTCGGCCTGGCGTAAAAAGTTTTCCAGCTCCTGAACCAGTTTCCAACCCGACCACGGTAGTAACAGTGTCAGCAGGGACAGCGCCAGTAACTGGTTTCTCAATCGCATAAAGTCAGCTTGGTTTCAAGTAGAACTATTCCAGCGGTAACCTGCGCCATAAACGGTATCAAGCTTGTCAAAAGACTCATCATATTCCTTAAATTTTCGGCGTATCCGTTTTACATGGCTGGTTATGGTCTGGTCATCAACAAGTATATTGGCATCGTCCATCAATTGCTGACGTGAGCGGACACTGCCGGGACGGCGCGCAAGCGAGTGAACAATCCATAACTCGGTAACCGTCAACGGAATGGTCTTTCCACCCCACTGAACCTCCATACGGTCAACCGACAAACGCAAGGCACCTCGCTCCAGCCAGGTATCGGTGTTCTGCTCACCTGAAAGCATTTCAACACGGCGAAAAAGCACAATAATCCTGGCCATCAGATGCGGCAGGCTAATGTCCTTGGTAAGGTAATCATCCGCACCCAGCCTAAGGCCGGAAATCACATCCGGGTCTGAATCCCTGGCTGTCAGGAACATGATTGGCAGCACACGCGACATGGATCTCAACTCCCTGCACAACTCGAAACCACCCTCAACATCATCACCCAGGCCAACATCAATAATAACAAGGTCAGGCAGGCGGAACCGAAAGGCATCCAGTGCACTTTTGCGGTCACCATATCCGCTCACCTGGTAGCCCTGGCGCCGAAGAGCATCCTCAAAATTGCGGCGGATGGCAATCTCGTCTTCGACAATCGCAATACGTCTTGGCATATCAGTTCCCTTCAGGTCTTTGTTCTAATGCAGCTTAGTGTACTGCTTCGTACCGCACATGCATCCGCTTCGGAGCCATTGCCATATTTTTGCCTCAATCAGGTCTATTTCCTTCATTTTTCGGCCACGTTAAATGCATTTTGGGGTTGTTTAATAGCAAGTGAACCAACCAGGGGAATGAAAATATGTCCAAGCCCACTAAAACGAACACCCTCAGTAACCGAAATCAGTCTGGAACAATTCGTGATGAACTGGAAAAACAGGCCTGGATTCAAAACCCGAATCTGGCCGTCCGCCTGAGTAAGCGGCAGACGGATGAAAAACCTCATAACAGCAGCTGGTTTGAAAGCGCCCGCCGTATTAAAAGCTGGCAGGACCGTATCCTGCTGACACTCATTGCTGTATTGCTGCTGCTGTTTGTCATCCGCACAGAAACTGCCATTGCAGATGAGCAGGTATGGGGTCTGCAAATGAACAGTGATTCCGGTGTATTCACCGAACTGGCAATTGATACCAATATTCTGCTTGATATAACCGGCCTGGTGGTGCGGGTCGAAATCACCCAGCAATTCACCAACCATGGTAGTCAATGGGCAGAGGGTGTTTATCGTTTTCCTCTACCGACCGGCGCTGCCGTCGACCGCATGCACATCAGGGTGGGCGAACGTCTGCTGGAAGGTGAAGTACAGGAAAAGGAAAGCGCACGTCAGACCTACCAAAAAGCCAAGGAAGCCGGTCAGACTGCCACTATAGTAGAACAGCAACGCGACAATCAGTTTGAAACCCGCCTGGCCAATATCGGCCCCGGCGAAAGCATAGAAATCACAATCGGTTACCTGCAAAACGTCAGTTATAGTGATTTAACTTATCACCTGCGTCTACCCATGACCTTTACACCGCGCTATGAACCCGGCCGTTCATCAGGCAATGAACCGGCAATTGCCACATCACCGGCACCTCAACTGGTAAGCGCAGCTCAAGTCACCGGTCACAGGCTGACACTGCAGGCCAGCCTTGTCAGCGCAGCGGAATTTGCCGCCATTGAAAGTCGCTACCACGATGTAGATATCCGGCAGGTTGATAACGGCTATACGATTGAACTGCTAAACCCGGATGAATTAAGCGACCGGGATTTCGAGTTGAGTTGGACACCCGCGCTTCAATCCCAACCCAGTGCTTCATTGACCACATTCAACGACGGTGAATCGGTCTATGCCCAGCTGATGCTGGCTCCGCCACTGGCAGATTCGATCACTCCCCAGGCAAGGGAAGTGATCCTCATCATTGATACCTCCGGCTCCATGGAGGGTGACTCGTTGTCACAGGCAAAGGCAGCTCTCCTGCATGCCCTGAAGTCGCTCGGTAACGACGACTATTTCAACCTGCTGCAATTCAACTCCAATACCGAGCAACTGTTTGATCACTCCGTGCCGGTCACCAGTAGCAATCTGTATGTGGCGCAGAACTTTATCACCAGTCTGCGAGCCAATGGCGGTACGGAGATGGCACCTGCACTGGAAACCGCCCTGACACTGCCCGAACTGCCACATTTGATGCGCCAGGTCGTGTTCGTTACCGATGGCGCCGTGGGAAATGAAGCCGAACTTTTACAGAAGGTTGCCCGGGATCTCAATGAAAGCCGAATGTTCACCGTTGCCATCGGACATGCACCCAATAGCTGGTTTATGCGCAAGGCCGCGGAAATTGGACGGGGTAGCTACATCCATATCGGCAAGCCTGATGAGGTCGCGGAGCAAATGTCCGCACTTTGGGGGCGTATCCAGATACCTGCCCTGACCGATATCTGTGTCGATTGGGGGGATGCTGCCGAGTACTACCCTGAAGTCATCCCGGACCTGTATGCCGGCGAACCCCTATGGCTTCTCGCCCGTCTGCCATCTGAACCCACCATGATCGGGCTGTGCGGTAGTCTCAATGGACTGGAATGGAATCTGGATATCAATGGCTGGGATGCCGCACACAGTGGTGCCGGCGAGGACAACCTGGCCAAACTGTGGGCCCGCAAAAAAATCGAAGCTTTGGAAGACAGCCTGATGTTCGGTGCCGATCCTGAATTGACACGTCTGGAAATTACTGGCCTGGCGCTTGATTATGGTCTTTTGACCCGTCACACGAGCCTGGTTGCCGTCGACAAAACGCCCCGACGCGACATTGGAGACTCACTGGCACTTGCCAACATCCCGGGTCTGCTACCCGGCACAACACAGCTTGCAGGCTATCCGAAAACTGCAACCGGTTGGCTGGCGCAACTATTGCTTTCCGTGTTTGTGCTGCTGCTGGCTACTTCTTTGCTGTTATTCAGTAGCAGTCATTTTCCAATGACTAAGCACTCTGTAAGTCCTTAGAGAATCCTTGGCTGTGAACCTCCTCCATTTGCTAAGACGTCATCGGTTATTGGCGGCGGTGGTATTCACCGCCATCGTTTTTTCTTTCAACGCACTCTGGATACCCGTCAAAGCCGAGCTCGCCCAGCACCTGCTGGAAAGGGCATGGCTACGCTCACTTGCGGGTGAGCCCGATGCGAAGCCCTGGCCATGGGCGGATACCCGCGCCATTGCAATCCTGGAGGTACCCCGTCTCGGGTTGCGGGAAATCGTGCTGGAAGGCAGTTCCGGTCGTAACCTTGCATTCGGGCCGACACTGGTGAATTCAGGTCGGCTTGATCAAACTTCCGACCGGATACTGAGTGGTCATCGCGATACACACTTCAGTTTTCTGAAAGAACTAAAAACCGGCGACCTGCTGCGTCTTCGCACCATAAATGAAATACGCGACTACCGGGTAAGCTGGCAGGAAGCCGCAGACAGCCGTCATCAATCACTTGTAATTGATGACAGCGTTGATCGCTTAACCTTGCTCACTTGCTACCCGTTTGAAGCGGCAATGGCCGGAGGCCCATTGAGGTGGGTGGTAACTGCATTACCGGAATCTTGATACTGGCAGCTTCAATCCCCGATGCTCTTCCGCATCCCGGCTATGGTCTCCGCATAATCATCGGTACCAAAAATCGCTGAGCCGGATACGAAAGTATCGATACCGGCGCGGGCAATACTGCCGATATTATCTACCGTGACACCACCATCTATCTCAAGTCGGATATCGAGACCTGTCGCGTCGATCAAGCTTCTCACGTGCTCAATTTTTTTCATCACGTAGGGAATAAAACTCTGGCCGCCAAAGCCAGGGTTGACCGACATCAGCAAAACCATATCGAGTTGCTCAAGTGTCCAATCCAAAACACCAAGGGGTGTAGTCGGGTTGAATACCAGCCCGGCCTGACAACCACATTCCTTGATCAAATTAATGGTGCGGTCGACATGAATGCTGGCTTCCGGGTGAAAGGTGATCATACTGGCCCCGGCATGCGCAAACTGCTCAACCAGGTCATCTACCGGTTGCACCATCAGGTGAACGTCAATGGGAGCCTCGATACCGCATTTTCGCAAGGCCTTGCAGACCATCGGGCCAATCGTCAGGTTCGGGACGAAATGATTGTCCATAACATCAAAATGGACCCAATCCGCCCCGGCGTCGAG
>RCNE010001444.1_pt1 | contig 13256 bp, 15 predicted proteins | sample 2041361 | NCBI WGS metagenome assembly RCNE01 (sample SAMN09708229, study PRJNA481090) | Marine sediment metagenome, whole genome shotgun sequencing project.
ATGCGATTTCTTGACTGCGTGGACAGGCGGGACGGCGCTGCGGCCGCGAGCATGTTTGATCCGGACGGCGTTTGGTCGACAGCCTCTGCGTTTGGCGACATCAAAGGCGCTAATGAAATCGAGGCGTTCATAAACTCCAGGTTACCGCCACGGATGTATGGCGCGAAATATGTTCGGCACATGATGGAGTCTGCTACGGATGTCGATGACCTTACAGTTTTGGCGCCTGACGGCAGCCGCTGCAGATTCCATCTGGACCTATGCGCAATGGACGGCGAACGCAGATCGAAGATTGTGATCAAAGGTCTCATTCGCAACGTCCTTTGACGCTTGCGATCATTGCTTCAGAGGCATGACCCGGATGAGTGACAAAGACCCAAAAGAACGAACAAAACGAGCCTGATCCAACCACCCAATTTGAAAAACGGACCTTCGCTGCGATCTCCACGGATGGTCCGTATGCGGACAAACCGGACTTACACAGGGCTGTCTTGAAGGTCTGCTATCATGTCAGGGATCGCCTGAGAGTAGTCGGCAATTCTTGGCGTCCAACCCGTTGCGACTATTAATTTGTTTGACGACATTTGCTGATCAAGAGTCGGGCCTTTCGCCCAGGCACCATGTTCTCGCACCACCTCTTCGACGCTTAGAAAAGCTAGTTCCTGCGGGGAACCGGTAGCTTTGGACACCGTAGAAGCGATCTGGCCCACAGGGATACCTTCCTCGGAGACAGCGTTGAAATGGCCTACTAGGTCTTGGCGTTCAGCAAGATCGCAATAGACGCGGGCTAAATCACCGCTTTCTATCAGAGGCCATCGCGTTGCTGGGCTCCCCCAAATCTCAATCGGCCCACCTGCCTTTGCGGCGGATAGGAAGCGATAAAACACGCCGCCATCACGCGTGTCATAGACCATCGCAGGATGGACGACCGCCGTGCACAAATTGGGCGATTTTAGGAGCATTTCTGCGTGTGTCACCATCCATGCAAACGAAGGCAGAGGATCAAACGGTCGGTCTTCGGTCGCTATTTCATCGCCCGTGTCTCCGTAGAGCCAGCACCCTCCAGTGTAGATCAGGCGTGTTGGGTCGGTCTGAGAGTTTGATGCGTGCATCAGGGCTTTCGTAGCCTTTGCATCTACATCGCCCATATCGTCACCGAACGTTGCCGCGACCTGAATGATGGCATCGCACGAGATAGCATCATCTGCCCAATGGGTTGGGTCGGACAGATCGCCTCTCAAAAGGTCAGCTCCGGCAGAGACTAGTTTATGGTCAGACTTTTCCGAACGGCTCAAAGCCACAACCTGATGATTGCGATTTACCAATTCAGAAACAACGGCAGTTCCAATCGTCCCTGTGCCGCCCAAAACAAATACTCGCATCAGACTTACTCCCCTATTTCGCCAGAACAATTTTTTACAACCTCAACCAAGGTTGAGGTCAAATGAAAAAGTTAGGAAGGCCGACATTAATGCTTCGCGCAGCATACGGGACTTTAGGGCTCTGAGCCGCCATTCGCTGCATCTGCATCCAGATAGGCACATAAAAAACATCGCCGATGGCGGCTAAGCGGACAAAACGCTCTTTCGTTGTTCATGGCGGAATTGTCCGCTCCTATTTCGAAACACATCTTACGCCACTGCAAAAGCTGCTCACTCTAAGGCAGAAATATGCTACGTCTCTGCGTTTCTAGTATGTTTGAAGTGGTTTTCAGCAAAGGCCATGAATTTGCGAACGGCAGGACGACCATAGCTTTCTTGGGACGCAACTAACCAAAGCGTGTGATACAACTCTTCATGGCGAAAACAGGGAACTAAACCGAGTGACGCGTCTCCGGTGACGCAAGGGAGCAATCCCAGCCCAGTTCCTGACTGAAGCGCTGCCACCATGCTGGTGACCGCGTTGACCTGATAAAGGACGTTTTGGGGATCCAGCTGACGGTTGAGCCAGCCAACGGCTTTCATGACGCGCGCGACATCATCAGAATAAATTAGAAACTTGTGACTTCTGGCCTCTTCAAGCGTGCGCGGTGCGCTATGCTTTTGGTGATAGATTTCGCTGCAATAGACACCTAGCGGAATGCGAGCCAGCTTTTTGGCCACCAACGTATCTCCGGAAATTTCGTCCACTGGACGCAGCACCAGATCCGCCTGTCCTGTCTCTAGCGGTGGTTGGTCTTTTTCCCACGCGACATCAATCAAGAGTTCAAAAGCGATGTCCGCGTTCTCTTCGGTGAAACCTGAAACGAGTTCGACACCAAACCTTTGCATTGCTTCAGCATTTCCAGCAAATCGGATCACACCCAGATCGTCACGGGTCAGCTGTTCTGCGGCTGTGGTGACAGCGGTTGCTGATCCGCGCATTTCTTTGGCAACCTCCAAAAGCACCAATCCTTGCGCCGTCAGTTTGTAACCCCGGTTACTGCGATCAAATAGCTCCAGCTTAAGCGCGTGTTCCAGCGCATCGATCCGACGCGCCACCGTGGTCTGGTTCATTCCGATGATACTGGCCGCCGCAAGGGTCGTTCCTTCCTCAGCCACAGTCAGAAATACGCGGATGTCGTTCCAATTGAACATGAGCTGCGCCCCCCTCTGGGATGCAGTCTGCACGAATGCAGACTGACGCGCCACTTTTCTGTATTTCTGCATAAGGCTTCTTTGCATAATATCAGGGCATTAGTTTTGAAATTTGAAGGACATGTCATGATGCAAAGTTCACCTGCAAAGACCCGAGACATTCATAATCACCATATTGACAGCACTGTCTGGGACGACATCCAGTTTCGTGACGATGACATCATCATTGGAACCTATGGGAAATCCGGGACCACTTGGATGCAACAGATCATCAGCCAACTTTTGTTCGACGCAGAAGAAAACCTGCCGGTATCTGAGATGAGCCACTGGGTCGATCTTCGCATTCCACCCAAGGAAGTGAAGTTGCCGATGATTGAGGCACAGACCCACCGCCGATTTCTAAAGACACACCTACCTGTTGACGCGCTGGTGTTCTCTGAAAAGGCAAAATACATCTATGTTGGGCGCGATGGAAGAGATATCGCTTGGTCGCTTTTCAATCATCACGCAAATGCAAATGACGCATGGTACGATGCGCTAAACAATTCGCCGGGACGTGTCGGACCTCCAATTGGACCACCCGCGGCAACGGCGCTTGAATACTTTGAGAACTGGCTCGACAACGATGGCGAACCCTTCTGGCCGTTTTGGGAACACATCCGATCTTGGTGGGATATCAGGCAGGTACCGAACGTGCATTTGGTGCATTTCGCCGATCTCAAGGCTGACATGGAAGGCCAAATTCGCCAAATTGCTGATTTCATCGATGCCCCGGTCAACGACGTATTGATGGATCGCATACTTCAGCATTGTTCATTCGACTACATGAAAGCAAATGCCGCCCAGACAGTTCCGCTTGGAGGTGCATTTTGGGAGGGTGGTGCCAAGACGTTCATCCATAAAGGCAAGAACGGTCGTTGGACGGATGCGCTTTCAGCCGCCACAGTCGAACGATACGAAAAAATGGCAATCGCGGAGCTCGGCGAAGACTGCGCTAACTGGCTAAAAAATGGGACGCTTTAGGCTGTAATTGTGTGCGTTTATCGCGATTACACCACTCATTCTTCAGGACATTGAAAACATGGCACATAAGTACGCCCGAAATCTCATCACCACGACTGCCCTTTGCATTAGCGCCGTGAGCGCCGCCACAGCGCAAGAAGCGATCATGATTGTTCAGCATCAAGTCGCTGATTTTGAAGAATGGAAATCTGTTTTTGACGGTGGTTTTAGGACACGAAAAAGCGTCGGGGAGATGTCATTCAATGTCCTTCAAAGTCCAGATGATCCAAATGCCGTCACCGTTGTTTTTGAGTGGGATACCGTCGAGCGGGCAAAGGCGTTTGCAGCCGACCCTGCTTTGGAAAACGGCATGCATGCGGCAGGGGTCATTTCCGTCCCGATATTCAGCTTCAGTAGAATTTCTGGGAGCTAGGTCACTTCGGGTGAGCCGGATACGTGCCTTTGCATGTCGACCTTTATGCCGAATTGATCGAACGATCAGGGAAAGCGGATATTTCTGTTTACAGCCATAATGTCGTGGCGGACTTTTTGGACCGCACCGAGGGCAATGCACAAATCGGGTCCTCTGAATACATTGAGAAAGTTGCTCCGAAACAAGACGACGACTTCTTCGCGAAGTGCGGCGACCCTAGTCGCGGCTACCAGTGGCAGAATGTATATCTGCCCAACGGAACTCAAATCCGCATGACTTACCGAGGCGAGGCAACATACGGTGAGGTTAGGCATGACAAGCTCTATTCAGGAGAGGAGAGCATGTCACCTTCTGAATTTGCTCGGCATGTTGCAAATAACACTAGCCGCAATGCTTGGCGGGATATTTACTTGAAATTCCCGGGCGATGGAGCTTGGCACTTTGCGGACGATCTGCGCCGCCAGAACTCATAGTGGAGATAGTCAAATGCTCACCAAACATGTGATCTGCAGGGCGCAACAGCGCTCAATCATGCCAAACGACCTCGGCCTCGTCTATGAGTTTGGTACAACGACCGATCAGGGTGTCATCCTTACGAAGAATGACATTTCAGAGGCCGAGCGTGAAGCCAAGGACCTTATCAATCGCCTGAATAAACTGAAGGATGTTTTTGTTGCAGCGGATGGTCGATTGGCAATCGTGTGGTTCATTAAGCGCGCACACTTTTATGGAGGTTGCTGACAAGTAAGAAAGAGACTTACTGAAGCAGGATAAGACAATCCTTATCGAAAATATTTTGCTTGATTTTGTCGTGTGTCGCTGCGCAATAAATTAAAACTCTCCTGGAAAGATAGCAGAACCCGAATGCAAATAAGTGTTCGTGATAATAACGTCGATCAGGCGCTTCGTGCGCTAAAGAAAAAGCTTCAGCGCGAAGGCGTGTTCCGTGAAATGAGGCTCAAGGAACATTTCGAAAAGCCCTCTGTCCGGAAAGCACGAGAGAAAAAAAGAAGCCGTTGGTCGTCAGCGCAAACTGGCGCGCAAAAAAGCAGAGCGTGAAGGATAAATTGGATCGCTTAAAGCTGTGAGGCGACCGCTGACAGCCCGCCTGCGCGTTTTACGGGATTACCCACCCCACTCAGCGGGGCAAGCAGCGTCCTGCGCCGCTACCCAGGCAAGTGGGCGATGCCGGAGCTTCTTGTGAGATGGACCATTCCTCTTTGGTCATCGTGTGCAACGCCAGCGCATGAATATGGGTGGAAAGGGTTTTTGCGAGGAGGCCGTTGAGCAGCCGGTGGCGTGCCACCAGCTTCTTGCCTTCAAAGGCAGAGCTCACGATCACCACCTTGAAATGTGATTCTGCCCCCTCCGGCACATTGTGCTTGTGGCTTTCATTGATGACTTCCAGATGTTCAATCGACAATCCGAGACCGAGTTTGTCGATGATGTCCTGCCGTATTGTCATGCTTCCTCCGAAAAATTGTTCTTTTACAGCGTGCCCTCATACGTCGATCCGTACAACAACGCCCCTGAGCTCAGCCGCCGGTATGGCTCATGTGGCGGATGACCTGCCCGTCGACCTTCTGTCGTGAATAGTCGAAATCATGCCCTTTTGGCTTGCGGAGGATCGCGTCGCGGATCGCCTGCTGCAACATGGCATCATCAGCATGCTCGCGCATCGGTTTGCGCAGATCTGCCATGTCTTCCTGCCCAAGGCACATGTACAATTCTCCGGTGCAGGTGAGTCGCACGCGGTTGCAGCTTTCGCAGAAATTATGCGTCAGCGGCGTGATAAAGCCGATTTTCTGGCCGGTCTCGTTGATCCGGACATAGCGGGCCGGGCCGCCTGTCTGCTCTGACAGGTCAGTGGTGGTAAAGCGCGTTTCAAGCTGCGCACGCAGGTCCTTCAGCGACCAATACTGGCCGATACGGTCCTCGTTCCCGAGATCGCCCATCGGCATCACCTCGATAAACGTCAGATCCATGCCTTCCTCGGCGCACCAATGTGCCAGCGTGAACAGCTCGTCCTCGTTGAAGTCCTTAAGTGCCACGGTATTGATCTTGACCCGCAAGCCCGCCTTTTGCGCGGCGCGGATGCCCGCTAGCACTTGTGGCAGGCGGCCCCAGCGTGTGATCTCGGCGAATTTCTTCTCGTCCAGCGTATCCAGCGAGACATTGATACGCTGCACGCCACAAGCCGCCAGATCGCTCGCAAATTTCTCCAGTTGCGATCCGTTTGTTGTGACGGTCAACTCTTTCAGTGCGCCGCTTTCAAGATGCCGCGTCATACCCTTGAAAAAGGTCATGACATCGCGACGCACCAAAGGCTCGCCCCCCGTTATCCGCAGCTTTTCCACTCCAAGACCGACAAAGGTAGTGCACATACGGTCCAGCTCTTCCAGCGTCAGCAGTTCCTTCTTGGGCAGGAATGTCATGTTCTCCGACATACAATAGACACAGCGGAAATCGCATCTATCAGTGACAGATACGCGCAGGTAAGAAATCGCGCGGCGAAACGGGTCGATCAATTTTGGTTCCATAGATAGTATCTCCTATGATAGCCATGAGGCCGTTTTCTGAACAACTTTGCATTCAGTGGTGCCATTTTTTGGCTTGTAATTGCGCTTTGCGACAGAACTTGGCTGCCTGCCTTTAGACGAAGTACTCCAGCTCCAAATCTAGTTGCCCCATGGTGGTTCTCAGCCTCTTAAACCCGCGTTCGCGCAGCTGCCGCACGCGTTCCTTCGAGATTCCGAAGTGAATTCCGAGAGTTGTCAAAGTAGCCGGCGGGTCTTGTAGCTGCGTTGCGACTATGATCTCGCGCTCACGGTCGGGCAGAGCGCCAATCATTTCGACAAGAAGAGCGCGCAGCGTCTTGATATCGTGGCAGTTCATAGTGTCTGCATTTTCCATGCTGACTGGATCGACGAGCCGCGCTATCCGGTCCTCTCCGCCATCACCGATCGATGGTACATTCAGCGAGAAGTCCGCACCGGAAACCTGCTCACGCAGATCGTTCAGCCTTCGGGGGCTAACGCCGAGCGCCCTGGCAACGCACGTATCGGCGTCGGCCCTACTGATAGTTGGATTGTTTGAAACGGTCTCGTCAAGCCGCGACAGGTTGGCGATGGATTTCCGGAGCTCGGCCGAATTAGGGCGCCGTACAATCGATCTGTTTGCCAGCTTGTAGTCCTGAATTTCGGCGCGGACCCACCAGACGGCATAGGTTGAAAAACGGTAGCCTCGGTCAAGATCAAAGCGGTCCGCCGCCTTCATCAGTCCAATATTTGCCTGCTGCACAAGATCGGATTCAGCCGTCTGCGACCCTGCCAATGCCCGTTTTGCCATTGCGCCGGCCATCGGGCTGAAGGCTGTGATTACCTTGTCGCGTGCGCGCTTGTCACCACGTTGTTGCCACGCCCGCAAAAGATGCAACTCGTCGCCGGCGCTGAGCATGTTCGGAGTGCGCTTGCGGCGCGGCTGTGTCCCCCAGTTTGATATTGGTTTGTTCATTGCACCGCTCAACTTAGTTTCGAAACAAAACTAACTGACTTCAGGTCCTCCTGTCAAATTGATTTCGTTTCGATACTAAATATTGTGAACCATGGGATGCCGCAAGGGGCGGGATAACGCAGCAAGAAATTCCAACCTCAACATATTCAAAGGCTTATCGGATGTGCGAAGCATACAGCTGTATTTAGAGCGTTTATCCAAATCTGAAGACTGTCTGAATCAGACGAATGCCGCATGAATAAAATCAACAATTTGCGCAACGCCAATCTTGAGAGGCTCAATTGGGGCATACGCTCAACTTGATGAGATTGCTTAGTGTCACCTTGCCCCTTACGGAAATCGACGCCACAAAAATCTGTCTGCAGAGGCTACTATCCTAGAGCCACATCCTGATTTTTCTCGAACATCAATGTGACTTCCCTTAGATGTCTTGCGTGGAAATCGCTATTCGTCTCGCCATTCATCGGCCCTCTTTGCAATACTTGCGCTAACTCAAAAAAGCCTTTGCCTGGCATTTTTTCCGCGCCGCGGCTCACAACCCGCGCTGCGATAAAGGGTGTCATTGACGCGGCATCTTCGCGCATGGTCACCTCAAGGGCCCCTGTTATTTTTGCGATAGACCCCGGCGCCCAATGGCCAAGCGAGCGGGCCAGTTTGCCGTAGGTGATGGGCATTTCGTCTTCGGCTAAATTCTGAAGATACTGCCGAACTTGGTCTGGCAGCGTTTCTCTGACAGCGGCTTCGGTGGGCCTTGCTCGCGGCGGCGGCACTTCGCGTGCAGTGCCGTCACGAAATACTTCTGCCGACCAGGCCCTGACGGGCGTTCGCACAGTGATCCGTGTTTTTCCAGTGTCATCCTCTGTGCCGCTTTCGGACCGGCTGACGATGTCACCGTTGCGCATCCCCGCACGCAAAGTGTCTGGTGTCAGCCCAAGGCGTGGCGCGAGATAGTCGGGATCGATTATAATCTGGCCGTCTTCCCAGTCGATTGCTCCGGGTGGCAGCGGCCGGTTCAGAGTTGGCGAATCTCCCGCAGCGCCAGTGTAGAAAGGGCTTGTTCCAGCGTCATGGTCTGTCAGGTCAATGATTTCCCCAATTGCGGGAAGCGCTGCGCGCAGCATCGTCTCGATACCATTGCGTAGCGTGGCAGCCGAGGCGGCACATCCCTGGCAGCCCCCTGTCATGCGCAGATAGACGTTGGCATTCTCGACCCGCTCCACTGCCACGTTGCCGCCATGGCTGGCTATTGCTGGGTTGGCTTCCCGGTCGAGCAGATCAGCGACGGCATCTAAGAGAAGCACATCTTTGTCTTTTGGAACGTCCGAACCTTCGCCTAACGGCAAGGCTTTATTGTCCAGAACGTTCCGGATTGCCGCGGCTATCGGGGTCTTGATGGCTTCCCAATCAACCTCAGGGCTGCGGCTCACATATATCGAAGCGCCATCCACCTCGACACGCTGCACACCAGAAATGGCGAAGAGCGCACACGCTAATGGGGCATCCGTCTCAGCATCCTCGTAACGCCCAGATGCCCCCCCCTGCACGGGCGTGTCCATTATGAAGCGCAGCGTTTGCGGATCTTTGGGCGTAGCTTGCACCCTTATGCGGCGGCTCGCCGGAGCTTCAGACATCCTCGACCTCGCTGCTTTGTATGTCTCGAAGGGCTTTGAGCGTATAAATGCCCGAACTGTGTCCATCACTGAAGGCTATCCCGATCGCGTAGTTTCCTATGCTCCAAATACGGGTTGGTGTGATGGTCTGCGGCACGTTGGTCGGGTCAAGCAATGGAGCACCGCTCATCTCGTCGCGGCAGGCGGCGCAGCGACAGTGCAGCCGAAGATCACGTGACCCGATCAGCTGAGCATGCCCGTCCTGCCAGCGGATCGACAACCCAATCTCGTCATGATCAAGCGCTGTAACAACATCAGATGCACCGCCGTCGATAGGTGTCGCATCAGCAGGTTTGCCCGTGGCTTCTGAGACATGCCAGTCGAAGGGCAATTGAAGGCCACCTTTCGCGGATCCGTTGCCTACAAGCGCCTCGGCGATCTTGACATACGCTTTTGCTGCCACGCTGTCCGGGTGGACGTCGACCATCGGGGTGCCTGCGTCGCCTGTGTCTACGATTTCCGGCTCAATCGGCACGGCGCCCAAGAAAGGCACATCAATTTCGCGGGCAATAGCCTCGCCGCCGCCTTTGCTAAAGATATGCGTAACTTCACCGCAGGACCCGCAGGCAAAGCCGCTCATGTTCTCGACGATCCCAAGGATCGGGACATTCACTTGTTGCATCATGCGCAGCCCACGTCGCGCAATCTTCAGACTTACGTCCTGCGGCGTGCTAACCACGACTGCGCCGGTCAATGGAAAAGCCTGTGCAAGGGTCAGTTGGATGTCACCCGTCCCCGGTGGGAGATCCAGAAGCAACACGTCCAACTCGCCCCATGCGACCTGCGCTACAAACATCTGTAGATATTTGGTGACCATCGGGCCACGCAGGATGGCAGGACTGTCATCGTTCGACAGCATCGCCATCGACATTACTTTTATACCAAAAGCCTCGGCCGGGATCACTTTTTTATCCGAAGACATGGCCGGCGGCTGATTGCCCTTGATGCCCAACATTCCCGGAATGGACGGCCCGTAGATATCGGCATCAACAACGCCGACGCGTAGTCCCATCCGGGCCATGGCGACGGCTATATTGGCTGTTACGGTGGATTTCCCAACGCCCCCTTTTCCACTGCTGATCGCAATCATCTTGTGCCCGCTTTGTGCAGCTTGTGTATGCGGATCTGGCTGGTTCATTGCTCTCGACCTTTGCTTATTTCGTTCGATTGAATTGGTGGGCGTGGCAACACACCGCCACTGCTGAAATTTACACACAGTTTACCTAAATCGTCGGGCGTGAGTTCTGCCGCGATACAGGCGCAAAAGCCCCTGCCGTCCGATGATGTGTAATGAGTACAGGCTTCGCACGTGCCGAAAGCTTGCGCTCCTTTCAGCCCCGCGAGGGTTTCGGACAGGCGCGACAGAGTCGCCAAAAATACCGCACGTTCTTTTGGATTAATGACATCTATCAGAGACATTAAATCTCCCAACGGGTCCACGTTAAGGGCTTGCTGCCCCTGCTCGGTGATCTCAAGCCGAACGCTCCTGCCATCACTATCAGAACGAAACCGTGCAAGAAGCCCTTTCTCCTCGAGGGTTTTGATAGTCTGGGAGGCCGTTCCTCGCGTGGTAACCTGAAAACTGGCGAACGCGGATGGCGTGCGCGACACGCGGTTGGCGCGCGCAAAGAACCGCAGGCAAGTCCATTGCGCTGCAGTCAAGGGGGACGCCAAGTCCTCACCACGCGAAGAGCGCCCGATATGAATGAGGAGTTCGGCGATTTCGTCAGAGCCGCTTGATGTATATGTCATGGCGTTTTGATAGCGATATAGAACTACTTTGGCAATGCAAAGTAACCTGTTCTGACACTATTCGAGACCCAGAACCTGTTCAAAAATAGGAACGCACTTTTAAGTAACAAACCGAATGTCCTTGCTGCTCGCAGCCTGTCTGCTCAGAGGTCATCGGATGACGCCGCCGTCCTTTACGGAAACAGACTACGACTTCAACTCATGACTGTGCTCCATCGCCTGAACAGCGACTTGAACGGTTGTCGCCTCTGGGTAGTTGCGGAACTCTTCTGCTGGCTCCACGCGTTGTTGAAGTCGTGGATATCATAGTCACCAGAGCAGTTGGCGAGCCAAAGAATAATACACGATTCCGCATGCTCATGAACAGTATCAACCAGCACTTTGTTGTCGACCTTCACCGCAAATGTCATTTGTGAGCCAATTGATAATGAGGGGCTGCTTTCGACGCAGTCAAAAAAATTACTGCGTTGCGGCAAACTGCATCCGTATAGCGTTCACCCATCCAGACTGTGGCGATGGTTTTTTGTTCCAATTTTCCAATCCGGTTTGCTGGGCTAGTCATCAAAAATACCAATCCTGAGCGACCAAGTAAGCTTGTTCCCCGTGCTGCGGTATAGTTCCAACCAGCGCAGGACCCATTGGAGTATGCCCGTCATCCGATTCCATTGGTCTTATTCACGTCTTCGATGTTGTGCGTTATTAGTCAACTCACTAACATAAAGGATCAAGTTCACGTTCTTGAAGTCAATGCCATGGAACTTTCCGGCGAACCTGCCCTCAATATCAATAACGTGTGTGACAGCAGCACCTTTCATCATGCCGCCGTCAGCCGACATTGTGAACTCCAGCCCATAGTCGCGAGCCAACAGCCGCGTAGCATTTTCCGGTTGATCCGGTGTTTTGGTCAGGAGAGCCCAGTTCATGAAATCCAGGCCATGCAGTCCGGCATAATCGCGCAGAACATCAGGTGTGTCATTCAATGGGTCCGTGGTAATCGTGACAAATTGAACTAAATCCTTCATTGGGCCGTCGTTGATGGATGCTTGGATCGCGGCTATCTTTTCGTGGTGAAGTGGGCAGATGTCCGGACAGCTTGCGTATGTGAAGTTTAGCACGATGACTTTGTCGCTGAAATCCGACAAGCTTACCAACTTGCCCTCAGCATCCTGCAAACTAAATTCGGGTGCCGGTGTGTCAATGGTTTGGAAGTTGCGCTCCATCTCCATCATGCGGGCATCTAGGTTCTCTCCTGGGTGATCCGCAAATGCGAGGGTGGCAATAGTAGCGGCAAGTGCGGCCATGGCAGAAAGGCGGGTCAGAGGTCTCAATTTCGCTATCCTTTAATTTTGGGCCCACTGTCCCAAAGATCAGTTGGGGTATCGCAGATATCAGCGGTCGGACGTATTTGAATGCATCATATTGCCGCCCATTTTTACGTTCATTGACTCCATCATCTCTGTATATTCTCCGGCCTACGGATCACAAAAAAAATGAATACTTGCAGTAATTTATGAGCGGCGCGCCTATTATCAATGCGGCAGCCTGCCACACTTCCCTGAGCACAGAGCAACTCTCAGACATCGGCCTGAGCAACGCTGATCTCATCGCGACGCATGACTGAAACCAACAAAGAAACCATTCATCTCATGTGCAAGGAGCACCATGTTTCCCTCTACGAAAAGTTTGGCTATCGATACACTCAGCCTTCTGCATCGGATCATGGTGGGGCCCGGTGGCTTGAGATGATGATGGAATTACCGAATGTCTAAGGCGGTAGGTATGGGCTCGGACCAGACTTTAGCTGCACTGCAGAAAACCGTCACTTTGGGCTCTGACCCGCCGTTCGCTGCAGTACAGGCTAAGGTCCGCTTTCCAGCACTTTTCAGCTGTCGATGCGCTTTAGAATTTCGTTACATGCAACTTCCATTGAGGGTCTTCCAAAGACGGCCGGGTATATCTCTGCCCAGTGATCGACAAAGGCGTGTGATTGAGCAACCGTCCTACAATCTCTTCCAACACGCCAGCTTCCATTGCAACCGTCGCAAAAGTCCTGCGATGCATGTGCGGATTATACTTGAGCCGCTCCGGCCTCGTGATGTGACCTGTCTCCGATTTCGGCGACGGAAACACCCAATTCCTGCAAAGTGGGCGCAGCGGTGCGAGGATCTCATGGTGCAGCTGCAAGATCGGAAGATCGAAACTCCGGCCATTCTTTGTCATCGGCAGATGTATCCGGTCTTCCTGTATTTGCTTCCATTGCAGGGTAAGCACCTCAGTCTTGCGCAGGCCGGTAAACAAGAGCAGTTCATA
>RCNE010001348.1_pt1 | contig 13250 bp, 10 predicted proteins | sample 2041361 | NCBI WGS metagenome assembly RCNE01 (sample SAMN09708229, study PRJNA481090) | Marine sediment metagenome, whole genome shotgun sequencing project.
TAAGCTGCAGCATCAACTCCTCGTGGTCACCGTGGCGTACTTGAAAGTGTACGCTCGGCGATTCAACTGTGAATCGAGCCAACGCACGAGCAAGTACATGCTCCATCAAACTTGGCGCTGCACCAATTCGAAACTCACGCGGCGGCTGCCCTTTGAGCCGCTCGAGTTCCAAACCACCACGCTCCAACTCACTCAGGATCGACTGCACGTGCCCATAGTAGGCGGACCCATAAACTGTCGGCTGCACGCCCTTCGAAGTTCGCTCCAATAGTGGCGAACCCAGTACATGCTCAAGCTTTTGTAGCTTTTTGGAAATCGCCGGTTGCGAGATATCGAGCGCTTTTGCAGCCGCACTAATGCTGCGGCAATCGACCGCCAAAACAAAACAACGCAACATGCCTACGTCGATGCTGTTCATGGAGCCCTTCCACGTACTTCTATCCATCGTTACCTGACGATTCGCTGGCAACAACAAATTGCGGATAGCGACCGAGTGTTAGTAACAGCACAGCGCCACCCACATAGAGCAAACCTGAAACCAACAGGATCGGCCCATAGGAGCCATAGAGATCGAAGACACGGCCGAATACTGGCGGCGAGAAGCCAGCTCCGATAGAAAAGGCGGCGAATTGCCATGCGTAGATTTTTCCATAGTGTTTGAGCCCGAAATAGCGGCTGGTCAGGTAGGAAATCATGTCAAATTCAGCGCCGGCTGCCAGCCCTATCAGGGCTGCAGCCGTAGCCGCCACCGCTACTGATTGCACTTCACCGGCAAGCAACCAGCACGAAATAGCGGGTAGGGAAAAGACAAAAAACGCGACTAACGGCGCCCAATAACGATCGATGAGGAACCCGGCAATAATGCGACCCACAATAACGGGCAAACCGATAGTACCCGCAACAGAAGCCGCCGTTTTGAGATCCATCCCATTGTCGTGCAGCAACGGGATCAAGTTTGAGATAGTTCCGCCAATACCGATTGAGATTCCAAAAAACGCAGTTGCGATCACCCAGAACCTCCAGCCGCGAATCGCTTCTGCCAGAGTCAGACCCTGCTGGTTGGCGAGCGCAATACTCTTCTCTACGGCGTTCGACGTATTGCTGAGTTTGGGAGGGTCGCGCAACAAAAAAAAGACCATCGGCAACGAAATAAGAATGGGCAAAATGCCGAGGCCGACATACGCAAGTCGCCATCCGTAATGTTCAATAAGGAATGTCGCGAGAGGCGGCGTCGTAATTCCAGCTACCCCGGTGCCAGCCAAAGCGAACCCCAGCGCGATCCCACGCTGCTTATCGAACCAACCGTTAAGAGCACGCGTCCATGTTATGGGAGTGGTTCCGGCGGCGAATCCTGCCATCAAAATCCAATTGAGATAGAAAATCGACAATGAACTGGTTGTCAGGCCGATGTTCATTAATGTCAGACCCAGCAAGAGTATCGATACCAAGCCAACTGCACGAGTACCGAATCGATCGATAGCCATGCCAACTATCGGTACAGTAATTAAGGAGCCCAAGGTCAAAAAAGCCATAGCGCCTTGCACCTCCGCTCGCGACCAATCGTATTCCGCTTGCAGCGGCACGGTAAACGCACCGAGGGTGTAAAACGGTATCGAAGACGAACTTAAACTGATCCCGAAGAAGCAGGCAAGCACGACACGCCAATTTGTTTTCAGCTCATTCATTTTGAATCCCATTACGTATAGATTTCATATTGCAACGAGATACTAGCGCAATGGCAACTCGGCACCCAGATTAATGGGGCGCTCTGCCATAACAATAATGCATGGTCGTCACACAAGTGCTATGGCATGCTAACAGACTGCACGCACTTGCCGATCGCAAGAGGACTAAATGCTGCCAGCCCATCTCATTCGACCTGTATTCGTTCTACTGACCCTGTGTCATCTTAGTGCCTGCTCCGATAGCGAGAAGATAGCCGAATCGCAAACTGACGCCACTCTGGAAAGGAATCTCGTAGAGTTCAGTCGGCAACCCAAAATCGCCGATATCGAGTGGCGACAGCCAAAGGAAGTGGTTAAGGGAAGCTACACTGACCGCTTCGAGTTGCAGCCGGACCATTTCCCCGCTGCAGATGCCCTGGAAACGGCTATCGAGTATTCGCGCACCCAACAAGGTCGTGGCTTGATGGTGTGGTTCGACGGTGAATTGGTCGCCAGCGATTTTGCGGATGATCTTGGACCAGCAGTGCACACGGCAAGCTTTTCAATGCACAAATCGGTGCTGGCTATTGCTGTGATGCAAGCAGTTGAAGCCGGGGTTTTCGAGAGTATCGACGATCCTGTTGGGCGTTATCTAGTGGCGTGGCGTGATGATCCGAGAGGACAGATAACGTTGCGACAATTACTGACGCACACCAGTGGCCTTGCGCATCATCCATTGGATGGAAACCCTGGTAAGGGGCTCAACTTAGTCCTTTCATCCCGCATCCGAGAAACGGCGCTCAGTTTCGAACAGCCAGGTGCCGCAGGTGAGACATTCAGCTACAACAACGTAAATACACAGATCATCGGACTGGCACTGGAAGATGCACTTGCTGAACGCGGGCAACGTTACGCCGAATTTCTGAGTGAGAATTTGTGGCAGCCATTGGGAAATCGTGATGCGGCTATTTGGATGGAAAATCCTGATGGCAGCGCTCGATTCTTCGCTGGTTTTGAGGCCGGCCTTGAAGACTGGCTCGCTGTTGGCGTTATGCTCGCGAACAATGGCCAGCACGGGTCGAAGAGGATTCTTAGCGAAAAATCAGTCGCTGCACTGTTCGAACCGACAGAACTTAATCCGGCTTACGGGCTTAGTATCTGGCGCGGCGAAGCCTGGCAAAACATGCGCAGCTACAGCACCAAATCGCCTGTCAAAGTTTTGCATAGCAAGCCCTACCTGGCACCCGATGTGTATTTTTTCGATGGCTTCGGCGGGCAACGCGTATACATAGTGCCATCCCGTCGACTTGTTGTTGCGCGTAGCGGCGAAGTGAACCTTGCCTATGATGACGCGGCGATCGTCAATGAGTTACTCGGTGGTTTGCAACACGCTGAGCAAGACACTGCGCGCGCGACTTTTCGTAGCGATGATGTCGATGCGGTTTATCAAGAACGTTTCCAGCGCTTGTCACGCGAATCAACTGGCGGCGGCGGTTTGGCCGGCTACGATCCGCTAACACCACTGGACGGCGCGAAATCGTATCAGGCGCTCACAGTCGACCCGGCGGCGGCCAGCTGGCTGGATGAAAACACCCGCACTACACTCTTAAACTATCTTGAGCCGCGCAACACTCAGGCATTTCTCGTCTGGCAATCCGGCGCACTGGTAATGGCGGAATACTTTGGCGACAGCGATGTTGATTCGTTGGTGATTTCACGATCCCTCTCCAAACCAATGTCGGTTATAGCTGTCGGCCGCGCACTGCAACGCGGCTTCATCGAATCGCTGGATCAACCCGCGGCGGATTTCATAAGCGAGTGGCGGGGAACCGATAAGAGTGCCATTACGATCCGACAAATCTTGCAAATGCGTTCAGGACTGGATGCACAACGATTTTCGCTCGATCCTGACGACATCATGACGGTAGCCTACCTGCATCCTTACCATGCCGAATTCATTATCAATGACTATCCGCTAATCACTGAGCCTGGCAGCCGCTATGACTACGCGAACGCAAACGGCGAACTTGTCGCTGTGATTATTGAAAGAGCAACTGGCCAACGCTATGAAGACTGGCTCAGCCGCGAAGTGCTGCGCCCCATCGGCGCGGACGGTGGCTCTATCTGGCTGAACCGACTGGGGGGCACGGCGCACGCCGGATGCTGCGCGTTGTTGCCAGCCGAAACCTGGTTGCGTATGTCGATACTTTTAATGAACGATGGAGTAGGACCTTCAGGTGAAGCGCTATTGCCAGATGGCTATGTGCAAACGATGGCCACCGCAACGCCTCAAAATGTGCACGCAGGGATGGGCGTCTATGTGGCTGGGCAATATATCGAGAACCGTGGCGCCGCTAATCCGGATGTTCCGCTCGGCAAAAATTATCACTCAGAACCCTACCTCGATAAGGACCTGTTCTTGTTCGATGGTAACGGGCATCAGGTTAGTTATCACATTCCGCGCCATGATCTGATTATCATGCGGTTAGGTAAAGGGCCGCCGAAAGATACGCAATGGGACAACGCCTTCTTGCCGAATACGGTGTTGCGCGCACTAGCAGCGGGTACCGATGCCGAATTGGTTCCGCAATAGGGAGATAAGAAAGCGATGATTACACGTAGATCTGTATTGACCGGGGCGGCCGCAGTCACTGCAAGCCTTGCTTCGACGGGCGCGGCCCTAGGCCAGGAACAACGCTCGATCGCGATGCCCGGTGAAACCTTATCCGCTGCTCCCACAGGGATAAAGCCGCCAATGAATTTTCCGCGTGCGTTTGAGGTAATGGAACGTCTCGGACTGGACGCATTGGTACTGGGCGAAGGCATTAATGTTTATCACGCAAGTGGTCATTGGCCAATCACCTCTCGCATGGGGCATGCGCCCGCCACGTTCGCAATCCTGAAGCGCGATTCCGCACAACCGATCTCCCTGGTCATGTCATCGTTTACCTACTACTACCAGCTGGCAGACGTTCATCGACCGCAGGATTTTCCGGTCTATTTATACACAGCACCAGCAGATCCAACTGCAACGACGAGCGATCCCGAAGCACTGCCCGTATCAATATTTCCCGACCGCAAGGAATTACCGCTCGACGCAATAGAATCGCGTCGCGGCAGTCTCGCGTTGATGGCAGAGAAAGAAATTGGCGTTTGGGCGGGTGCGAAATATGCTTTAACGAAGGCCCTTGACGATGCCGGCCTCGGCAAGGCAACTATTGGAGTAGATCATCCAAACGTAAGTGCCCTAATGCAGGAGACGGCCTCCGCAGTGACATTGGTCGATGCCGACGATGCGTTGCGTTACATTCGACCGGTCAAGTCCGATATTGAGATCGACCTCATGCGCACGGCAGCAACCGCAAATGCGGAAGCTACTTTGGCTGCAGTACGCACCGTGAGAGACGGTGCCACCTACCGCGAACTGCGATCTATTTTCATGTCTGAGGCAGGGCTGCGTGGCAATCGCGGCGTGTTTTTTGTGATCGATCGCGTAACGTCAGAATACTACGATGCGCCCTTTCGGGACGGTCAGGCATTCTTGATTGACGCCGTTAGCGAGTATCTCGGATACCACGGCGATTATGGGCGTACGGTCTTTATTGGCGAACCCTCAAAACCCATGGCGAAGGCCACGACGGCGATCGGCACTGCATGGGATGAAGTGCGCAACGCACTCAAGCCGGGTATGCGTTTCTCAGAGATTAGCGCGCTGGGTCAGCAAACACTGAAGAAACTCGGCGTCAGTTACAGCGTTCCATTTACGCCACATAGCGTAGGGCTCTATCACACAGACCATGTGGGCAAAGCCGGGGCAAGAGCGTTCCGCGAGGACTGGGTTCTTGAGAAGGGCATGATCTTGAGCGTCGATTGTCCTTTGGTTGATGCCGGCGTCGGCGGGTCAGCACACCTCGAGGATTTAACCTTGATCACCGAGAACGGCTGCGAAAGCATCAATGATGTAGGAAATCAAACAATCATCGTTTAGTCGTTGCTGTCTCTTATGACATCAAGCTCTCGACGAATGCTGGCATGACTGTCGCGACCAAGCGGGAAGCGCCACATGATCAAAATCGACGGAATGAGCAGCAACAACGGTATGCCCCCTGTGGCGATCCGCAGTCCGAATAGTGCACTCTCCGATTGCTCGATCGCCTGAGCATCAAAACCGAATAGACCCACGATATTTAGCCCTATACCAATCCCCAGTGCGAAGCCGATTTTGGTAACCGTTGACAGGCACGCCATGTGTGCGCCAGTTTGCTCAACGCCTGATTTCAGGTGATCGTAGTCGACGCAATCAGCCATCATGGACGGGGCGGTAATCAAAGTCCCGGCATTACCGATTCCGAGAACAATAAAGGTTGCCATCGCCCAGGCAATACTCCCCGACGGAATAAAAACAAACATGGCATACGCCAGCATCGTCACGGCATTGGCAATGCAATACGACATATGTTTGCCAATGCGATATGACAAACTCACCCAGACCGGAGTGAATAGCAGAGAGGCAACGGAAACTGTCACCGCCAGTGCAAGGAAATATTTCGCGAGTCCAAGAGCCATTGGAATGAGCAACGGCATAGCGGCGAAGTACGTACCCATAGCAACCCGATCAAATGCATAGGCCAGAGTTAAACGCTGAAACGGCTTGCTACGCAGCAGGATACCGCGCAGGTGACGCCACGAAATTACTTGCGGTGGGCCGCGCTTCACCTCTGGTATTGTTCGCAGGCAAAACAAGACAGTAAGCGGTAACGAGACAGCGAAGAAAATGCCAACGAGCGTGAGTATTTGCCCATAGCTGGGCTGCGCAACACCCATGATTATTTGTAACACGACAAGTGGCAACAGCGACGCGAGCAAGTAACCTAGAAACGAGGCGCCGTCACGATAGCCTGCAACACGCGTTCGTTCGTTGAAATCCGTCGTAAGCTCGGCGCCCCAGGACTGGTACGGAATAAACATCATCGTCCAGAAGGCATAAAACAGAAATAGCCATACACCGAGCCACACGTATCCAGCTTGTGCCGGTGGATTAAGTAGAAACCACGTTGCTGCAAGTGTGGCAGGCAGCGCGGCAACCAACCACGGCCTTCGGCGACCCCATCGGGTCGTTTTACGGTCTGACAGTGCACCAATAATTGGGTCCGTGACGGCATCCCACATGCGCGCCAACATGAACACGGTGCCAACAACCGCCACGTCGAGTCCAACCTCAATGCTATAGAAGGCTGGTAGCAGGATAAGGAGTGGCACCAGCATAGAATTTAAAGACATCGAGGGGCCGGCGAATATCGCCAGCTGCCACGCAGAGAGCCGAGTGTTATTTGCTGTCACAAAAGCCTCACTATTTTGCTGCCTGACTAAATACTTCGGCAACTGTTTCGCGAATTATTTCCGCAACGCCCTGAGCCGCTCGCGAATGGGCTGCGGACTTGGAAATCAATAAATACACATTGAAAACCATGTTGTCGGCATGAATTGAACGTACTTCAACCTCACCATTCTCTAGTTCGCGCGCAATCGCGGAGCGCGCAACAATTGCGGCCCCGGCGCCATTGCGAACCAGGTCCTTAATGGCAGGTAGCCCGTCGATTTCAAACGCTGGAGAAAATGGGAGTCCTTGCTGCTTGAATGCGTCAGCCATGCGATTTCGAATACCTGTACGACGAAAAGGAGCAATCATGGGCAGTGCAGCCATATCCGATACCTCTGCAGGATCCGGACAATCGGAACCTGCCGGTACTATCAAACAAAGTTCGTCACACGCGATCCGCTCACAGCTATCAGATCTCCCTTTCGGCTCCGTGAACACGATCGCCATATCCAATCGACCGTCACCCATCCACTCGCTCAGGCTTGCACTCAAACCTTCAGTGACTTGCAAGCTAACATTTTCGTAACGACTCTTAAGTAGCCGTAACACGGGTGAAGCTAGTGTCAACGTGCACGTCGGCGTCATACCCAGCCGCACAAGTCCGGACGGATCGTCATTCCAGGATTGCAAATTGAGCTTCGTATCCTCGCTTTGTTCCAACAATGAGCGAGCGCGGTTAAGCAGAAACTCGCCTTGCTCTGTGAGCTCCACACCGCGGCCAGTGCGAATCAGCAGCGTAGTCCCAAGCTCTTCCTCCAACATTCGCATATGACGGCTCAATGCTGATTGCGCCAATGGAATTTGCGCGGCCGCCTTCGTAAAGCTACCGGTGCTGGCAATTGCCAGAAAGTAGCTAAGTTGTTTTAAATTCATGGGTAGGATCAAATTTGGCGATTGGTTTATACGATCACTGTATCGTGTGTGTACGGCAAGCAGGCAAGTAATTGGCCGCGCTCAGTCCATTTCATCTATTGAAACAAATGCTCGCCGAAACCATCGTTTGGCCGCCTGGCAAGTCATCATGTAGCTATGGACAGCAATAATACCCGTCGTATGCAGGATCTCGAGCCTAACCAAGGCGGGCGCGCTGAACTCGCTTTCGCAGGAAACCTTGCGATTGCTTGTAATCGACTCACAAAGCTCACAGATCAGAGTTTGCGTAGGTCGCTTGATGACGATGAAATCGCAGATGATTATGACAAGCGATTGCAACAGATCAATGCCCACCTCAATAGTGACCTGACACATGCGATAACAACAATGACAACAGATTGGTTGTCACGACAGCATGGCGTCATTTGCCAGGATGCGTTTGAGGCGTTGGGCAGCGAGTTCACCGAACAACTTGATGCACTCGACGATGGACCAACGACACTAAGCACTAAGCTGGATTTCGAACAACCTGAATATCATGCTCGCCAGTGGTTTCACAATACAAAAGGCGGCTGGGATGGTCATCGCTATATGGGTGCAATTCAGGCCGAGTTTGTCCACCGCCGCTACGTCGCTGCCAAGTACGGTAGCGGCCTGCGTCAACTGCGTTACGACTTGTTGAATGCGTTGCCGGAGCAGAGATTCGATCACATCCTGGAGATGGGCACCTCAGCAGGCTACTTCACAGAACAACTGGCAGGACGCTTTCCGGACGCCGAATTAGTGGGTTGTGATATCAGTCTAAGGATGCTGCAACAGGCGCGTCGGCTCGGCAATGAGCTTGGACATGCCTGGCAACTGTTACAAGCACCCGCTGAAGACACTGGCCTTGCAGCAGAGTCTTTCGATCTCGTTACGTCATACGCAATTTTCCACGAGGTTCCGACAGTCGTTGCGAAGCAGGTTTGGCAAGAAGCTTTTCGTGTTTTGCGGCCAGGCGGCTGGGTACTCATGGCCGATGGTGTGCCTTACCTGGACGCCATAGACAAGGTGTCTGGCTGGCGTTTTCTGTTTGGCTGGCAGCGCGGCGGAGAACCATACGCACGAGAATTCTGTTCGACCAATGAAGGCGAGCTTGCCCGGGCGGCCGGTTTCACAGACATCACGGAGGGCTTGCTTGGCGAGCGGCCGTTTCCGCGTTATACCCTAGCTCGTAAGCCAATGGATACCGCATAGTTATGGGCAAACAAGACAATCCAACACCGGCGCTCGATAGCGCAACACAAGACCGCATGGGGCATGCCCTACTGACACTCGCCAAACATCTTTGGACGCTACATGACCGTCAGCGAGTATTGGAAGCACACCTTGCCGCAGCAGGCATAGAGGTCAATATTGATGCCTTGCCGGATGCCTCTTTGGCGAAAACGCTGGATATCGAGCGCGAAAATTTTATCGACGAACTGCTTAGTGTCTTAAGAGATGACGACGCCGATGCTGCAGCCGACTAGCTCGAACGTTTCACTCGGTCAACCCTAGTTTCGGCAGCGTCAGTGGCGCATTCGGCAACATCATAGTTTTTTCTTCTGTCATCAATTCGACGGATGCATGCAGCCCGTCGCGACCGACGCCGGACATTTTGTAGCCGCCAAACGGTGCCCGCAAATCGCGTGTCAACGGCGTGTTAACCCAGACGGTACCGGCCTTGATACCTTGCGCCGCAGACATAACACTCGGCAAATGATCTGACCAAATATAGCTAACCAATCCGAAATCGGAATCATTGGCGGCCGCCACAGCTTCATCTACATCCTTAACTTTCATAATCGATACAAACGGGCCGAAGATCTCTTCCTGACAAACCCGACTGCTATTACTTTTTACCAACATTGCCGTTGGTTCGATATAAAGACCACGATCGAATCCAGGCGCTTCGCGACCGCCATGCAATAGCTCGGCGCCTTCCGCCTTGGCTATGTCAACGTACGACAACACCCTATCGCGGTGTCGTAAAAATGCCATAGCCCCTAATTCGGTTTTTGCGTCAAATGGATCGCCGATACGAATCGCCTTCAGCCGGCTTACGAACTGTTCAATGAACTCGTCCGCAACGCCTTCCTGCACCAGGATGCGCGACCCGGCCAGGCACTGTGAACCGTTGCCCGCCAATATCGCCAGCAAGGATCCATCAACTGCAGTTTCTAAATTTGCGCTATCCAAAATTATGTTGGCGGACTTGCCGCCAAGCTCCAACCCGACCTTCTTAATTCCCATAGCGGCGGACGCCATGATCGCTTTGCCGGTTTCCGTACCGCCCACGAAGCCGATTACGTCTACACCGGGGTGCTCAACAAGTGATTTCCCGGTAATGTGTCCGCGGCCGTTTACCAGATTGATCAATCCCGGTGGCAGATCCGCTTCATGAAGAATTTCGACGAACCGCAGTAATGAGTACGGCGAATATTCGGATGCCTTGATCACGCAACTATTGCCGAGCGCGAGTGCTGCTGCCAATTTCATGGATGACAAAACCAAAGGCGCATTCCAAGGTGCGATTAGTGCCGCAACGCCAGCCGCCTCGCGAGTAACCACAGTTGTATAGCGACCGGTTTGCGTATAAGCCTCGCCACCGAGCGTACCAGCCACTTCAATAAAGAAATCGAAATTCTCAATGGTGCGTGGGAGGTGCATAGCCTTGACGCCGCTAAGTGGTAATCCCACTTCCATAGCCTGAATGACGGCGAGCTCCTCCGAGTGGCGCTCTATCGCGTCGATTATTCGCCGCAACACCCGCTTACGGTCGTTGTGCGCCAAGCGCGGCCAAGAGGTGTTATCCGCTACATTTCGTGCAGCGCGCACGGCCGCATCAACGGCCTGCGCGTCACATTCGAGCACGTCGTATAGATGCTCTTCATTGCTGGGGCAAATGTGTTGAAGGCGCTCGCCCGATTCACCCTCATCATAATTCTTGCCATTTATGAAGCCGCTTACCGCGTCAGGCAATTGCAACCCATACTGCTTGGCAATCGCCGAAACTGACATCACTGCGTTCAATGCGTACTCCTAAACTTTGTAGAGGCTCTGCCGGTGAGTGTGCACTGCAGGACCTTGGCTCGTCCATATAATTTAAGCAAACCGGACATCGCGAAATTGGATCGAATCTACGCGCCCCCTCAGCTAAGATGTCTCAGCGTCGAAGAGAGGGATTCATAATATGCGAACTGTTGAAGTAATCGTTGTTGGTGCTGGCCCGGTAGGAACCGTCGCCGCATTAGCCTTAGCCAATCAGGGTATCGATGTCGTCTTGTGTGAAGCGGGACCAACGTGTGCGCCGGATCTACGTGCATCGACATTTCACCCGCCGACGCTTGATATGCTCAATGAGCTGGGTGTCGCAGATGACATCATCAAGCTGGGTCTGATAGCCCCGCAGTATCACTTCCGAGAACGCGAAAGCGGCGAATATATCGAATTCGACCTGACCGAACTTGAGGACGAGATAACTTTCCCGTATCGGGTCCAATGTGAACAGCACGTCATGTCCAACCTATTGGCTGACCGTCTGGCGGCACACCCGAATGCCGAAGTGCTATTCAACCATCGCGCAAATAGTTTTTCGCAAGACGATGACGGTGTAACCGTCGCATTCGAAACGCCCATCGATATTCAGGAAATTCGGGCTCGCTATGTAATCGCCGCGGATGGCGGCAATTCGATCATTCGCAAATGGCTCGGCGCGCAGTTCGACGGCTTCACTTACCCGGAAAAATTCCTCTGCCTCTCAACGAAGCGAGAGTTGGCTGACCATATCGAAAACCTTTGCTATGTTAACTATGTATCTGACCCAAAAGAGTGGCTGGTACTGCTTCGCGTGCCCAGTGTCTGGCGGATTCTTTTGCCGGCAAGCGAAGAACAAGCCGATGAAGAGCTGTTGTCGGACGCCTCACGCGACCGCGTGTTTGAGCACTTGATCGGCGAATCCGGTGTTGAAACCGAGCACCGCACGATTTATCGTGTTCACCAACGCGTTGCTCGCAATTTTAGTCATGGCAGAGTGTTTTTAGTAGGCGATGCCGCACACCTCAACAACCCACTCGGCGGCTATGGCATGAACAGTGGCATTCACGATGCATGGAACGTGCACGAGAAAATCGTGCACTGTCTGCAGTCTGGGCATGACTCAAAGCTGTTTGATCTGTTCGATCGGCAGCGCCGTACCATCACACACGACTTTATCCAGGCACAAACTATCCGCAACAAACAGCTCCTGGAACATGGTTCTGCCGAAGGCCATAGTATGCGCTTCAATGAAATGAAAGCCACACGGGACGACGACGCAAAGCGCCGCAAGTTCTTGTTACAACAATCCATGGTCAGCAGCCTCGCGGAAGCTGCTGCCATTCAATAGCTGAGGACTTACGATGACAGATGCTTTAGGTTGGCGCGCAAAATTTGGCGTCCTTGGCCCATCAACCAACACAATTGTTCAACCCGATTTTGATGATCTGCGTCCGCCTGGCGTCACCAATCATTACAGTCGCATTGTCGTGCAGAACGCACAGGCCGTTTCTAACGAGAGCTTTCACGCTGGAACAATGGAAATCTCTAATAACACCCTGGATGCTGTTAAAGGAGTGTTGACCTGCAGTCCTGACTATCTGGTTATGGGCATGTCAGCAGTTACGTTTTATGGCGGCGCCGAAGGGGCTCGTAAGTGGCGTGAGAACGTTGAGACAGCTTCCGGATTGAAGCTATCCACTGGTTCTGAATCACTGGCAGCGGCATTAGAGACATTGGGCAACATCAAGCGTATCGCCTTCATATCGCCCTATTTTCCAGTGGCGAATGACGAAGTACGCAACTTCTTAAGCGACCATGGGTATGAAACCGTGCGGGACACATGCCTGCAATGTCCTAGCTGGACCGCGATCGCCGAAGTCCAGGAAGAAACACTAGTCCAGGAATTAAAAAAACTGGATGGTGATGATGTCGACGCGCTAATTCAGGTGGGTACTAATCTTTCAATGATGAAGTTGGCAGCAAATACTGAGCAATGGCTACATAAACCCGTAATTGCTATCAATGCTGCAACCTATTGGCATGCGCTTCGCGCAAATGGCATCGAAGACCAAATCAAAGGCTTCGGCAGGCTCCTCGAAGAGTTCTAAATTTCTGCTGTTTGTTGAATCAGATCAAGCAGTGTGCCGCGTTAATTGATCAGGCCTCAAGCCGATAGGCTTCGAAATTCTTCTCGGCGAATTCCCAATTGATGAGATTACTCAAGAAGGCATTGATGTAAGCATCGCGCTTATTCTGGAAGTCGAGATAGTACG
>RCNE010001349.1_pt1 | contig 13247 bp, 14 predicted proteins | sample 2041361 | NCBI WGS metagenome assembly RCNE01 (sample SAMN09708229, study PRJNA481090) | Marine sediment metagenome, whole genome shotgun sequencing project.
AAGTGGGCGTACACGGTGAAGGGCGTGCCGCATGACAAAGCCGAGATCATCAGCTGTCACGGCAATTTCCATGGGCGCACAATCGCTGCGGTGGCGATGTCCGACGAGCCGCAGTACCAGCAGGGATTCGGTCCATTCCCGCCGGGATTCATCAACGTTGAATACGGCAATATTGACGCGCTCGAAGCGGCAATTAATGCCAATACGGCAGCGTTCATCGTCGAACCCATTCAGGGCGAAGGCGGCATCATCATTCCACCGGCCAACTACCTGAAAATGGCAGCTGAGCTCTGTCGTGAAAACAACGTGCTGCTGATCGCCGACGAAATACAGACCGGGCTTGGGCGTACCGGCAAGCTGCTGGCCTGCGATCACGACAACGTGCAGCCCGACGGCCTGATCCTCGGTAAGGCGCTCGGTGGGGGCATCCTGCCAGTATCCATGTTCCTTGCCCGCAGCGAAGTAATGAACGTATTCACGCCCGGTGATCACGGCAGCACGTTCGGCGGCAATCCGCTGGGTGCCGCGGTGGGTCTCGAAGCACTGAATATTCTCATCGAAGAAGACCTTGCTGCTAACAGCGCAAGGATGGGTGCGTATCTGTTGCAGCAACTCCGGGCGATCGATTCACCCCTGATCTCCGAAGTCCGCGGCAAGGGTCTGTTTATCGGCATGGAGATAGATCGACGCTACGTCAGTGCGCGTACCATCTGCGAAGCGCTAATGGCGCGTGGACTGCTTAGCAAAGAGACACATGCAACCGTCGTTCGTCTTGCTCCGCCTCTCGTAATTAGGCAAGCGGAAGTCGATTGGGCCGTCACACAGATCGCGGAAGTGCTCGACGCCATGGCCAGGCAGAGACAAGCCTCTTGAACAACAACAGGAATCGATAAATGCCCGAAATCACGGTCGTCCATGTCGTACTGCTGGCCGCGGTGGCATTGATTAGTGTAGTCGCCGGCTGGATTGTCAGGGGTAGCCGCGCCGTGCGTGAGAGAAAGGCAATTAACGCAGGGTGGCGGGAACAGCTTAAGGAAGAGCGCAGTGAAGCAGAGCGCATTGCCGATCAGAACAAACACCTGATGAACCAAAACAGCCAGTCACAGGCGTCCGGCCGACTGGCAACGAGGCGCGCGAAGGATTTGTCGGACTCCATGCAAGAAGCCTATCAACGTCGCAATGACATGCGCCGTAAACTCAAGGCTATCCGTAGCAACCTGGAAACGGCCGTTTCGGAGCGCGACGAGCTGAAAATGAGCATCGAAAATCAGGGTGAGCCGGAAACTGCAGCCAAGGACAAGGATGACAAGATTTTTCAGCTAAGCCGTGAACTGGATGACTGGCAGAAACGCCTGCCGCCGCTCATTGAGCGCTACCGGGTCCGCGACGAGGAGGCCAAACGGCTCGAAACCGAGCTGGCCGAGGCACGCGCCCAGGTTCTGCGGCTCGAGGAGAGCAGAGGCAGCATTTCACACGTCGAACCGGTGCTGCATCCGGCGGTGCTCACCGACGGTCACGATGCCTCCAATGACACCATTGATAACGAACAGATCGATCCGTCGGACGCGGACAATCCCGGCTCTACATCACGAGACAACCTGCAGCAGATCAAAGGCATCGGACCTGCGATCGAAAAAACCTTGAACGAGATGGGCATAACTTGCTTTCACCATATCGCCGGCATGAGCGAGTACGACATCAACCGGCTGGCAGAGCGACTCAAGGGTCTCCACACCCGCATCTATCGCGAGGACTGGATCGGGCAGGCGCGCGCACTCGATGCGCGCGGCGTCAGCGCGTAGGACGCGCATTGCGGCCTGATCGTATTGCGTTACTGACGGCCACTCTTTGCATCGGCGGCTATTGCATTGCTGCGGCGCAAATCGTCAGCCCGGATGCCCCTACGGAATCGGCTGCATCTGCGAATTTGGGCGCGCTGTGCGCACGCGCGTTCGCGGACCACAAACCCGGGCCGGTGAATTTCGACGAATCCACAACAACCTTTCGCAGCTCGGCTGTGCCGGTTTTACAGCGCATCGTTGCGCTCGCCAACACCTGTCGCAATGCGGCGATTGAAATAACCGGACATACTGATTCCTCGGGCGACGAGCGTTGGAACGTGCACTTGAGTCTCGCGCGCGCTGAGGCCATAGCGGATTACCTGGTACAGCAAGGTATTGCCGCCGAGCGGCTGATCGCTACGGGCGCCGGCTCATCGTCACCGATTGCCGATAACGCGACACGTTACGGTCGCGGCCTGAATCGACGCATCGAATTTGCGTTTGTCCCTGGCAAAGAAGCAGCGCCTAATCGGCAGCAGCCTCCTCCGGACTCGTCAAATTGACAAGCTCGATCTCAAACAGGAGTGTCGCATTGGCCGGCACCGGCGGTTTGCCGCGCGCACCGTAGCCGAGCTCTGGTGCGATTTTCAGCTCACGCGTTTCTCCGACAAGCATGCAAGCGACACCAAGGTCCCATCCTTTGATAACCTGCCCCGCACTCAGTTGAAACTGGAACGGCCGATCGCCGCCTGACGTCCAGATTTCTGTACCGCGGCCTCCCTCAGCACTATCGTCGTAAAGCCACAGGGTGGTATGCACATCGGCGTAATCACCGGCGACAGCGGCACGACCGTAGCCGCGAGAAGTAATCGTAGCTGTCAGCCCTTCTGTAACCGCGACGACACCGTTCGCGTCGGCGGACGGACACCCTGTTGCCGTCTGTTCCGTGCCGGTCGGTTTTTCCTGGCCACATCCGGTCAACAGCAGCGCACCGACGGCTGCCACAACGTAGTACCTGTTCATGTATCGGATTCCTTGAAATCGAGCGATGCCGAATTGATGCAATAGCGTAGCCCGCTGGGCTGCGGTCCGTCTTCAAAAACGTGGCCGAGGTGTGCGTCGCAGTTACTGCAGACCACCTCGGTACGAATCATGCCATGGGCCTTGTCGCGAATGGTCTTCACCGCGTCACCGGCAAGCGGCAACCAGTAACTGGGCCAGCCCGATCCGGAATCGTACTTGTGCTCCGAGCTGAACAGCGGCGCGTTGCAGCAGACGCACGTGTAAGTACCGTCGGCCTTGTGGTCAACGTATTTGCCCGTAAATGGCCGCTCCGTGCCTGCGTTTTGCGTAACCTGGAACTGTTCGTTGGTCAGTTCTTCGCGCAGATCCTTCTCGCGCAGATCATTGTTCGCCGGGTCCTTACTCATCGTGTTTTTCATCATCTTTTCCAGTTTCGTCTTTTCCAGCTTCGTCTTTTCCAGCTTCGGTATTCAACAACAGCTTGTTGATACGCTGCACGTACTGGGCAGGATTGTCCAGCTGCGATCCTTCTGCAAGCAACGCATGGTCGAGAACAACCTGCGACAGGTCATCGAAGCGGTCGCCGTCAGTCTCCGCCGACAAGCGAGCAACCAGCGGATGCTTGATGTTGATTTCAAGAATCGGCTTGGACTCCGGGATCGTCTGGCCGCTTGCCTCCAGCATGCGCCGCAGCTGCGGATTCAGATCCGTATCAGCGGCGACGACGCAGGCGGGTGAATCGACCAGGCGCCGACTGACGGTGACGGACTCAACGCGATCTCGCAACGCCCTCTTGATTTTCTTCAACAACGCCTTGTGTTCTTTCCCGGACTCTTCCGGCTCGCTGCCCTCCTGGTCATCCGGCAGCTGCAACCCCGACTTCGCTACGTCGACCAGTTCCTTGCCGTCATACTCACCGAGTCCTTCAGCGACCCACGGATCGATGCGATCTACCAGCAGCAGCACCTCGAGGCCGCGGCTCTTGAGTTGCTCGAGGTGCGGGCTCGCCGCCGCCGTCGCGTAGTTTTCGGCCAGCAGGTAGTAAATCTTGTCCTGCTCGGCGCCCGCCCGATCCACATAATCCTGCAAAGACTGATCCTGCACGTCGCTGCTGTTATGCGTGCTCGTAAAGCGTAGTAACTTCGCGAGTTTGTCCTTGTTAGCGTGATCTTCTACAAGGCCTTCTTTGAGAACCTGGCCGAACTCACGCCACACGCCCTGATAATCATCATTATCGTCATTGGCCAGCTTGGCGAGCATATCCAGGACGCGCCGTGTCAACGCGCCACGGATCGCGGTGATCTCCGGGCTCTGCTGCAACAACTCGCGCGACACGTTGAGCGGCAGATCAGCAGAATCCACGATGCCTTTGACGAAACGCAGGTACAGCGGCAGGAATTGCTCCGCGTCGTCCATAATAAAGACCCGCTGCACGTAGAGCTTGAGTCCTCGCGGTACCTCGCGATTCCAAAGGTCAAAAGGCGCCGCTGTGGGAATGTAGAGCAGGCTGGTGTATTCACGCTTGCCCTCGACGCGATTGTGGCTCCAGGTCAGCGGGTCGGCAAAATCGTGTGACAGGTACTTGTAGAACTCCTTGTACTCGTCGTCAGTAATATCAGAACGAGACCGCGTCCACAGCGCTGTTGCCGAATTGATAACACGCGTTTCCTCTGTTTCGCCGCCGACTTCCAGCACGGATACCGGAAAGCCGATGTGGTCTGAGTACTTTCGGATCAGCGCTTCAATTCGAAATGCCTCGACGAACTCGGTTTCGTCATCCTTGAGGTGCAGCGTGACGCACGTGCCGCGTTCGGCGCGCTCAATATTCTCAACTGAAAACTCGCCCTGCCCGTCGGACTCCCAGCGAACGGCGTCACTCGCCTCCAGTCCGGCGCGACGTGACTCGACGGTCACCTTGTCGGCAACGATGAAGCACGAATAAAACCCGACGCCGAACTGCCCGATGAGTTGGGCGTCGTGCTTCGTATCGCCCGTCATCTTCTGCAAAAATTCGGCCGTGCCCGATCTGGCAATGGTGCCGAGATTATCGATCAGCTCGTCACGCGACATGCCGATGCCGTTGTCGATGACGGTCAGCCGCCGGTTCTCTTTGTCGATCTCGATGCGGACCGACAATTCGGCATCATCACCCAGGAGCTCGGGACTGCCAATGGCGCTGAAGCGTAGCTTGTCAGCCGCATCCGACGCATTGGATATGAGCTCACGCAGGAAGATTTCCTTGTTGCTGTATAAGGAATGGATCATCAGCTGCAGAAGCTGACGGACCTCCGTCTGGAAACCCAGTGTTTCCCGTTTCGAACTTTTAGCCACGCGCAGAACCTCTTTGCCAAAGGCTCAGACCATATAGGCAAAAAGGCTGAATTCAAGCCCGGAGGGGGGTATTTCGGAGCGTATCAGTGAGAGCTCAACGAGCGACGGCTGCCGGGGCCCAACAGCCGCAGACCCAGTATCACGACCAGAATGGCGCAGGTTGCCAGGGCCGTGATCGGATGGGTAATCGCCAACCAGAACGCACCGGCCATTACAAAGAGCCCAAGAGCGGCTCGGAGGAATCTGAACAGCAGGCGGCGAAAACGCTCACGCAGCAAGCCTAATACGCCGGCCAAGTCGTCAATATCATCGAGGTATTGCAGGAACCGTTCCAAAGTTTCGCCTATCGCACGACTGTCAGGCGCGTCGATGCGGGCTCAGGATCGGTGCCGAGATCTTCCGCTTCCAGCAACGAATCGGTAGCCGACTCTTTGGCATGCGCAATAGCGCGGTGAAATAATTCCCAACGCTGTCGTGCGGACTCATTCGTGAGTGCGTCGACGGCAGAGTCAGTTGTTTTTTGCTTATTTGACATACTGTGGAATAAGGGTTGGCCCATCGTTATAAGTGACTATAAGAGCGTTTGTTTTTGATGGCCGTGAGATACATCACAGCTTGTCATTGATTTTTGAAGACACACCGTCGAATTATCAAAAACAGAATCTGGTTCCGGCCGCAAGGTGGAACTGCCGCACAGTTGACAGCATGAAAAAACGCCGACGAGTTGTCGGCGTTTGTTAAGTATTGGCTGCGCGGAAGCATGCTGGCATCAGTCGTTATCGGGATCTTTGATCCAGTTGCGCTTCACCTTGTCCGACCAGTCACGGTAACCTTTCCACGTATAGACCGAGGGGTCAACGCCGGTGCGGCGGCTTGTTGGAGCGGGGGCGTGGCTTACCCAGCGACGGTATTGCTGCCAACCGTCTGCGTCGTTCGCGGCCGGCGGAGCATTGTCCACTATGGCATCGTCAAGCTTGGAATCGTGTTCGGAATCCATTCCGAAACGATCAACCCATCTCATGTGTTTGCTATCCGGCATTGAGTCTGCTCAGTCAGTCCTTTGAACATATGCTATGTCTTGACAGGGCAGATTCACAGGAACTGGATCACAGTGCGAAGGGTCTTTTTTCTTATATTTATCAGTTAGTTAATAGTCTGTTTTACTTAATCTCATAACACGGTCGATATTCGCCAGCAGATATTTTCATCCGTCGCTGTGCAACAAAGTCCGTAAGCAGGCGATCCAGCAGATCCATGATGCGCCGCGAGCCGTTTATCGTGAACGGACCATTTCGTTCAATCATGGCCGCCGTGTCGTCACGTACGTTCCCCGACACGATCCCGGAAAACACCCGCCGCAGGTTCGCAGCAAGCTCGTGCGCCGGCATGTCATCTTCGATAACCAGTTTCGCCATCGACTCGTGCGACGCAACAAATGGCTGCTGAAATTCGTGGTCGATTTGCAGCCTCCAATTGAAATAATAGGCATCACCCTGCTGCTTGCGAAACTGGAGGACGTCGTCGAGCCCCGCGTTCATTTGCCGCGCGACTTCAGCAGGATCATCAATAATGATGCGGTAGCGATTGCGCGCCTCCTCCCCAAGTGTCGCGGCAACAAATGCATCGATTTTGCGGAAGTACGGTTCGGCCGACTTTGGGCCTGTCATTATCATTGGCAAGGGCTGTCTTTTATTGCCGGGATGCATCAGCACACCGAGCAAATAGAGAATCTCCTCTGCCGTACCGACGCCGCCCGGGAAGACAATAATGCCGTGCCCGAGACGCACAAATGCCTCCAGCCGTTTTTCCATATCCGGCATGATCACCAGTGAATTGACGATTGGATTCGGCGACTCGGCAGCAATGATGCCGGGTTCAGTGATACCAATATAACGACCGCTGCGGAGGCGTTGCTTGGCGTGGCCTATCGTCGCGCCTTTCATCGGCCCCTTCATGGCGCCCGGGCCGCAGCCGGTGCAGACGTTCAGGCCGCGGAGGCCGAGTTCATAGCCGACTTTTTTGGAATAGTCATACTCGTCACGGCTGATTGCATGTCCACCCCAGCAGACAACGAGGTCGATTTGCGCGGGCAGCGACAGCAGGCGCGCGTTACGTACGATATGAAATACGGCGTTAGTGATGCTGTCCGAGGTTTTCAGGTCGAAGCGCGGATCATCGATGATCTCATTGCGCGTGAAGACGATGTCGCGCAGTACTGCAAACAGCAGCTCGCGCGTGCCTCGAATCATGCGGCCGTCGACAAACGCTCTCGCCGGCGCCTGTTTCAAGGATACTTTGAGACCACGGTCCTGCTGAATGAAGCCGACTTCGAAATCGCTATAGGTCTCCAGCAGCTCGCGCGCATCGTCCGTATGGCTGTCCGAGTTCAGAACGGCCAGCATGCAGCGGCGCAGCATCGGGTAAAGCCCTCCTGCACCGCTGCTTTTAAGTTGATCGACCTCGAATTGGGAAAGGACCTCGAGGCTACCTTCCGGCCACACCTCAGCATCGATGAACCTCGAATCGGTTCCCATTGCGCTCAGCTACTCACGTCAGGGACGAATTTCGATTGGCGTGTTCTCGTCCGTCATGAGCCAGATATCGATCATGTCCGAATTGGACACTGCGATACAGCCATTGGTCCAATCCTGCGTGCGATAGTAAGTCTCCGAGTACGTCGGCTCGTTCGGCTGCCCATGAATCATGATCGCGCCGCCAGGACTAACGCCCTGTTCCCGAGCTTCGCGCATATCATTACTATTCGGATAGGAAACGCGAATGGAAAGAAAATAGTCGCTGGACGGATTGCGTAAGTCCAGGGTGTAGCGGCCTTCGGGCGTCTTGAAGTCGCCTTCGCGCTGTTTGTCGCCAACAGGCATGATGCCAAGAGAAATGTCGAAAGTCCGGATTGCCTCGCCATCCTGCAGCAGGTGCAGCTTGCGCTCTGCCTTTTCAATAACGACCTTGTCAGCGGTCGGAAACTCGCTGGCCTGGATCCCCACCGAACCGAGCAGCCCTATCCCCAGCAGGACAGGCCCCAGCAGCAACAGCAACAGCCGCTGGCAAGACGACGTCAGTGTCCTGATCTTTTTCATAGCTTGCGGCATGGCGACTTCATAGCGGGGAATCGTAACAAACCTCGATAAACGGTAAAACGCTCAGCGTCACACTATACATTGCGCCCGACGATCCAGCCGAGCGCAAAACCGATGCCGCCGGCAGCCAGCGTGTAAATCGGCAGGTAGCGAAACACCCGATCGGGGTACACAGCATCCGTAAACATGCCATTCAGGTTGACGTCATAGGCATAGTGCAAGTACAGCGACAATCCGAGCGCCGGAATCGCAAAACCCAACGTCGCAAGCGGCAGGCAAAAACCATTGCCTGACCAGGTGCCGCCGCCGCGGTACAACGTTACCCACGACAGAATCAGCAAGACCAGGAGCGGCACCCAATTTGCGAGCAGGTAGCGATCGTGCTGCTGTACGTCGCGAAACCAGAGTGCGGCCGCCAGCGTGATCAACAACACTGGCAGGAAACGCGCGAGCAGCGCAGCTCGGCTATGACTCATAGTGCGCGACCCCCATTAACTGCGCTCGACATCAGCGAGTACCGGAAAGCGCACCGTCGTCCCCGGACTGATCTGCTGCACGTCTACACCCGGATTGTACTGGCGGAACAGCCACAACGGCACGCCGTAACGACGGAGTGCGAGGATCCAGATCGACTCGCCGCGGCGAATCGTGTGTTCGGTGACGGCCGTGATTACGTGCAGGCGAAAGTACTGATCCTGCTGCCGGCGATGGTAGTCGATGCGCCGCCGTTCAAATGCCGCCACGTCGACCTTGCCGAGATCGAGCTTGATCCGCTGCCCAACCACGAGTGAACTGCCAAACCGAAGGCCGTTCAGGTCGCGCAATCGTTGCGTCTTGATCTCAAGCCAGTCGCCGAAATGGCCGAGCGTTTCGAGCGGCTGCACCTCGATACTGTTGTCCGCCGCAATTGTGTAATCGCTCGGATCCGATAGCAGAGCGGGGAGCGCGGAAACCGTTGCTGCCAGATCGTCAGCCATGGCTCCCGGCGTTACTTCGCCGATCTCCTCGCTCGCCAGAGCTTCTGCGTCAGCGGCGGCGATTGGCTCTGGGACAACAACCGGGGCAACGACAACCTCGGGTTGCGTCGCAGCGGCAGCCACCGTGGCAGTCGGCGCCGGCCCTGCGGCGGGCAGCCGAATACGCTGCCCGGCACGAATGCGGTGACTGCTGCTCAATCCGTTCAGCATCACCAGCGTCGAGACGCGTGTGTCATACGCGGTGGCGATCTGTGACAACGTGTCGCCGCGAGCGACGGTATGAAACAGGTCAGGCAACTGTTTATTGAATGTGCTATCCGCGGTCAGTGCGGCCATTTTAGTCGCCAGTGGCTCACGCAACGCATCGTTCGGTAATCGCAGCGGGTAGCCCTTGGGAATACGTTTGCTTCCCTGCCAGATGGTCGCCCGCAAGCCGGGATTGTGTTTCCTGAGCTGCGCTTCAGATACACCCAGTGCCAGGCTAAGGTCGGCGGCCGGAACGTAGGCCGGCAAGCTCGCAATTGAATAATCGACAGGCGGCTCGTATTGAACACCGGGGAAGTAACGCTCGGCATTCTGGTCAACCTCCTTCGCGGCGAGGAAGGCGACGTAAAAATTTCGCGAGGCAAAACCGAAGGTGCGGCCCTTGTAGTTTCGCAGTATGTCGACATAGGCGGTATCGCCGAACTGCCTCATCGCGCGCCTGGCGCCCGCGAGACCGTGATTGTAAGCGGTGATGGCCATGGGCCAATTACCGGTCAGCGAGTAGTTATGGGCCAAAAGCTGGCCGGCGGCCCGCGTTGCTGCGAAAGGGTCATTGCGCGCGTCTATCACATGATCGACGCGCATGAAACGCCGGCCGGTACTACGCGTGAATTGCCAGATGCCGGATGCGCCAACGTGCGAGCGCGCGTCCGGATTGTAGGAAGACTCAACGTGCGGTAAAGCTGCGATCTCCGTCGGTACGCCCAGCGCCGTGAACTGTTCATTGATATAGGCGCGCCATCGACCTGAGCGCCGCAGCCCGTCGCGGAATCGTTCCTGCAGACCTTGCTGATAGCGGATGCGCTTCGCCGCCGCCGCCAACGTGTCATTGCCGACTCCGGCAGGCCATAGCGCAAGGATGCGCGCCTCTTCCTCACTGAGCTGCTCACGCTTCCCGCTCGCCAGCACCCGCAAGGCCGCCTGGATTTGCTTCCGTCGCGCAGCGGCTCGGCGCTGACGTTGCTTGCGGGACAACTCAGCCGGCATGGCAAGCCGGTCATAAATTATCGCCAGATCCCGGTTGTCGTGCAGAACCCCTTCGTCGATTGATATTTCGGTGAAGATCGCAATCCAGAAGTCGACGTCCGGCTGCAGCTCAGCCGGTTGTGGAAATAACTCATCGGCGATTGCCGAGCTGCCCAGCAGCAGAAGCAGCACCATTACGTAGCGTCTGAAGTTCGTCATCTTCGCAAGTTCATTGGCATAGCCCGTTACATCGATCAATACATCCATCAATGCATCGGAAAGTACGCTATTTCGACCTGCCATTGCCAGCACGCATTGCAGCGACGCCACGTCCGAGTAAACTGCAGCTCCCATGACAGGCGAACGCAAACCGCTTTCCAGTTTTTGGGCACCACGGTACTGGCCGGTCTGGCTCGGCATGGGTCTGCTCCGTGTCCTTTGCCTGTTGCCACATCGCCTGGCCCTGTCTATTGGTCGGCTGCCGGGGCGCCTTGTTCACAGAATCGGTGGCTCGCGACGCGCCGTGGTGCGGCGCAACATCGAACTGTGTTTTCCGGATCTGACGGCAGCGGAGCACGACGCGCTGGTTTACCGGCACTTCGAAGCGCTGGGCATGATGCTCATCGAGATGGGGCTCGGGCGCTGGGCCAGCGACAAGCACTTGTTATCGATTACCAAACTGACGGGGATTGAGCACGTAACGAACGCGCTGGAATCCGGTAACGGTCTCATTCTCTTAAGCGCACATTTCACGACACTGGAAATCATGGGCCGCGTGCTGTCGCTAAACATGCCGCCATTCGATGCGGTCTTTCGGCGTAACCGCAGCGAATTCATGACAGAGTTGCAACGCACGGGCCGCGAGCGATCCGCCGAATTCACGATCGAGAAGCGCGATATCAAGAAGATGGTGCGCAGTCTCCGCAAAGGTCGCGCAGTCTGGTACGCGCCGGATCAAAGCTACAGTCGCAAAGGTGCTGAAGTCATTTCGTTCTTCGGCGTACCGGCCATGCACACGACAGCGACATCGACACTCGCAAGACTCGGCAATGCGACGGTCGTGCCGTTTTTTCCGCGACGTTTGCCCGACTCCACTTACGAATTGATGCTAATGCCAGCGTTGCAGGATTTTCCAAGCGACGATGTGGCGGCCGATACGCGGCGCTATGTCGACTTGCTGGAGCAACACGTGCGCACCTGTCCGGAGCAGTACTTTTGGATACATCGCAAGTTCAAGGACCTGCCGGCCGACTATCCGGACTATTACGCCGACCTCGACGCCTCGAAGTAGCCCACAAGCAGTTCCTCCCAGTTACCCGCGCGGAAATGCACTTGCGGATCGAGTCGCTCGACTTTCAGCAGCGAGCGCTGCAATCGCTGCAACGATTGCTGCTGCCACGGCCCAGGGGCTCGCAGCGCACCTTTATCGAAGTCCAGCATCCAGAGGTGCCCGTCTGTATCGATCTGCAGGTTATAGGCGTTCATATCAGCGTGATAGACGCCGGCCGCGTGAAACTCCCGAATGGCTGCGCCCAGGTCATGCCAGAACGTTACGCCGAGGTCATCGCCGGCAATGTGCTGCGATAAAGACACGATGTCCCGCAACGTCACAGTGACGATATCGGCGGTGTAAAAAAGTCCCCGTCGACAGTAGCGTGCCGCAACCGGCTGCGGAACACGCATCTTGCGTGCCGACAGCTTCTGCAACAACCGCCACTCCATGAAGGAACGAGTACTGTCAGCGCCGGTAAAGACGTAGCGGTCGCGCACCCACCGGCCAACCATGCCGCCGCGCAGGTAGTGCCGCAGTACGAACTGGCGCGGCACGTTACCGATGAACACCGTGTTGCCACGGCCCGCCGAGCGCAGTCGGCCACTCACCGCTTCTGCGTGGAGCCAACCCTCAGGCGTGAAACACTCATCCGAAATCTGGTTGATAAGGGTCTTATCGTATACGATGGCGCCGGTCGCGGTTTTCTCGACGGTTTCGGTCACGCTGCCGGTCCTTTAATGTCGACTTGTCGGATTTGATGATGCCCTATTTAGCCGTTCAATCGAAGCCGCGACGCATTTGCGTCGTGCGACTGTCGGCGATCGGCGATACCTGCCATGCGCTTGCTGTCATTCGCCGCCTGCAGGACAACTGGCCGGACGCGGCCATCACCTGGATCATCGGCAAAACTGAGGCCGCGCTGATGGCCGGCATCGATGATGTCGAGCTTATCATCTTCGACAAATCCAAAGGCCGTCACGCTTACGACGACGTGCAGCGACAATTGGCGGGCCGGCGCTTCGACGTTGCGCTGTGCATGCATGCCTCAATGCGCGTGAACCTGCTGTGCCGCGCCCTGCCCAGCGACGTACGTTTGGGCTACGACAAGGCGCGTGCTCGAGACTTCCAGTGGTTATTCACTAATCGGCGTGTGCCACCGACGGCAAAGCAGCATGTACTCGATGCCATGATGTCGTTTGCGACGGCAATCGGCGCAACGGAACATCCGCTGCGCTGGGACTTACCGTTGTCGACCGCGGCGCTTAAGTTCGCAGCGGAACACACGAATTCCGCCCAACCCACAGTCGTTATCAGTCCATGCAGCAGTCACCGCAGCCGCAACTTTCGTAACTGGAGTATCGGCCACTATGCGGCGATCATTCGCCATTTGCAGGAGCGACACCAGTGCCGCGTATTGCTGACCGGCGGCAACTCCGATCTCGAAAAGGAATACGGGCAGGCGCTTTGCGGAGACGCGACGCCGGGCCTCGAAAACCTGTCGGCCAGTCGTCGCTGCCGGAACTTGCTGCGCTGATCA
>RCNE010001350.1_pt1 | contig 13242 bp, 5 predicted proteins | sample 2041361 | NCBI WGS metagenome assembly RCNE01 (sample SAMN09708229, study PRJNA481090) | Marine sediment metagenome, whole genome shotgun sequencing project.
TCCATTGAGCAAACTGATGTAGAATCATTTGCGGCCTTAGAACCTTCTTCAGACGGATTCAGAAATTACTTTAAACCTAAGCATTCTGCATCGGCCGAAGAGATGTTAGTCGACAGAGCCCAACTACTCACACTCACCCCTCCTGAAATGACAGTACTTATTGGTGGTCTGCGTGTATTAAACGCAAATTTCGACAATTCATTACACGGTGTATTTACGGAGCAACCTGAAGCCTTGACGAACGATTTTTTTATCAACTTGCTTGATATGGGAATTACATGGAATGCAAATTCTGATTCACAGGAAGTATTTGAAGGTCGCGATCGTAAAACTGGTTCAATTAAATGGACTGGAACGCGTGTTGACCTTATTTTCGGATCAAGCTCTGAATTACGTGCCCTGGCAGAAGTTTATGCATGTGCCGATTCTCAAGATAAATTCATGACTGACTTTATTTCAGCCTGGAACAAGGTGATGAACCTTGACCGCTTTGATCTTAAATAATTAAATTAAAAACAAGATTAAGCATACTGAAGTTATTCGGTATGTTTAATCTTTTATTTTTCTCTGAATAACGCTTTTGATATTTAATTAAAAATGGATTGACTAAATTGCTCTTTTTGTTCAAAAAAAGTTAATAGCCTTATCAAATCCAAGCTTAAACTATATCCCATTTTCTAATAATACTTCCATGAAAATCATACTCAATTCTTCTAGGAACCTCAATAATGGCAATAGGTCCTGCTGAAACGTTTTGGGCATCCAAAATTAATACTTCACTAACATTTTTCATGAGCTGATACCTTATACACATTACATAACCCTCACCTTCAGGGGAGTTTTCATGTTTAGGTGTAAATAGGCTTTCTCCCACATAATTATCTTTACCCGCGTAAAATTGCTCTTCAATATTTTTTTCAAAATCATAGTGGCATACCGTATTCCAAAGGCCATATTTCTGAACATCGTCTACTAGAGAGGTATACCAACCGTGCTTCTGCTTTTTTGTTAGATGACGATAATCCATGATTGGGAATTCCACCAAATCTGGATTAATAATTTCTTCTTCGAAGGCTCCTGTTTTTAGATCTAACACCCATTTAGCAAATTTTGAATTTGGTTGTTCCGTAAAGGGAGGATTCGGGTTTTCAGTATCCAAACCAAACATTGGAATTCGAGGAAACTTAGCAACAAACATGACCAGCTTATCGCCCTCATCATAGGCATTCATGTTATGGAATACCCAACATGTTGGTATCTTATACCATTTGGTTTTGGCTTTTGAATTGTTCCTTTCCAAAACACCAATAAAGGAATCATTGTTTTCAGGTTCCCAGCGAATAGGCGACTTAGTGCCTAAATATTCTTTTCGATATACAGCGGGGAAATGAAAATGTACATAATATTTTTCAGATAGTGCGAAAGCATGTACCATAGCGGGGTATGGTACATCCATATCCGTTTCATAACTAATCTTAGCCTCAGGAGTTATCTCATAATACTTCATATAGGGCGGCATAGGACTATAACTATTTGTATATGAATGCTTATTGAACGGGTCGGTCAATGGGTGTGCTGAATTATTCCTATTCAATTCTCCATGATAATTAAACTCTCCAAGCGTTTCAAGTGTATCCAATTTGATCACGTAGGGTTTACCCACTTCATCTAGCGAAAGGACATATCCATTTTGTAAGAGAATGTTAGTATTAGAATTATTCATCGCCGGAGCAATTTTACCAAACTGAGAAACAGTTGGTCCTAATCCTAAAGCTTTTCTAATCCCAAGATATATTAAACTAAAAATATTTATATGTAATAAATTCCAACCTTTAAAAGTGGTTTTAGATAAACTTCTTATACCTCCAAAAAGGGATCGATTAGCCTTTCGGTCGTTCTCCATTTTAAACGTATTCACGAATCTATTTCTATAAGAAACTTTTCCGTCTTCTATGTAAAAAGCATTGATCATACCAGTACCATCAATCCAGTGATGATACTTCATATCCAAAGGCTTATAGGCGGTATTCGGGCCTATTCTAATCAACACTGAGCCATTAAGCTCGTCAGGTATTTTCCCCACAACTTTCAAGTCCTCATGGAATTCTTCATCCAAGATAGGCGCAAAATTTCCTTGTAAATAAACATTGTCTGTGGGTCCGAATGGCAAATTGTCTGGAACTTTCATATTTAATTAAGATAAATTCATATTATTTTTTAATGTCCGGCACTTTTCTATAAAATAAAGCGCTACTTCGTCTGAAGGGTGCTTATCCAAATAAGTTTCAAACCGCTCATTTGCTAGTAGAAAATCTTCTTTAGCGAAATACTCGATACCAGCTTCAAAGATTAATCTGCACTCATTCATTTTCAATATTATTTCTGGGGTATTATGAGAATATTCTTCATAAAGTATAATTTTATTTAATTTCCCTTTTGCCGCTAAATTCCCTACTTCTCTTAAATTGAAGTTCTTTGTATCCTTTAATTTCGAAACCAGTTCCCCGGAAACTTGAATTTTTGCTTTATTTATTTTAGTATATGCTTCCAATCTAGAAGCTACATTCACAGGATCACCTATTACAGTGGTGCTCAATCTATCTTCAGTTCCTACTGTTCCTAGAATAACATTTCCTATGTGCAATCCAATTCCAATAATAATACTAGGAGCACCATTTACTAACTGTTCTTTATTAAAATCATTTAGCATTTGCATCATTTGAACTGCTGCTCTCAAAGCTTTGTCGGCATTATTAGGAAACAATGCTATGATTCCATCTCCCATAAATTTATCTATGATTCCATTGTTTTGATGGATTGCAGGTGTTACCTTCGACAGATATTCATTTAGCAATGTAAAAGTCTCATTGGCTGGTATAATTTCGCTCAAACTAGTAAAGTTCCTTATATCAGCAAATAATATTATCATTTCCTCAATTTTCTGATCTCCGGGCTTTACATCTAAAATACTTTCACGATTCAACATTTTTAAGAATTCCTTTGGCATAAATCGTTCATACGATTTATTCAAAGCTTGCATATGACTGATAAAATTCGCATTTTCCAAAGAGATAGCTACTTGGGCACTCAGGGTTGATAAAATATCCACCCGCGTCTTGGTAAATACACCTGTTGCAATATGGTTGTCCATATATATAATCCCTTCTATATTTCCTTGACGAATAATTGGAATCCCTAAAACAGATTTACCATTATTCTTTATAAAATAAGGATCTCTAGTAAAAGCACCTTTCTCATGAGCATTTTCTAGCACAACGGTGTTTTTTGTTTTTTCAATATAACTAATAATTGAATTTGGAATAGCATCGAACAATTCAAGAGGAGTTTTTTCAGTTCGTATTTCATTACCAATCTCTTTAAGAGCTTCAATCCTCCATCTTCCATTTTTTTTCAACATTATAATTACTCGCTGGGCCCCAGCCGACTCAGAAAGTACCTTTAATAATTTTGCCATCAATGCATCAAATTGTATTTCACTAGAAATGGCTTGAGATGCCTTAACAATAGATTCAACATCTAAGGCTGAAAATATTTCTTCAGTGATTGTGCTTTCTCTAGTATTATCTACTAGATGATAAGTTGATGGTTGTTGACTAAGATTGGGGAATTCTTTCTCTAAAGCATTTATTTTTCTTACGGCTCCCCATTTAACATATGCATCATAAGCCTGCTCTATATAAATATCTGCAAAGGCTTTTTTATTCCAATTCCTGTAATGACGAGAGGTCATTTCACAAAATAATGCCTGATCATTTGGATGACTTGTATTACCTGCCTGTAATATGGCTTTATCAAAAAGGTCAAAAGCTTTAATTTTATCATCTTTCAAAATAGCAAGTTCTGCCTCAAACAATACTAATTTATGGCCATGATTCGCCTCACTGTACTCACCCCATTTTCTAAAATCTTTTATAATTTTAGTTAACTCCCTATTTGAAAAACGACTGCGTTTTTCTTGAACCAACTTGATGGCGCACCAAGCCCTATAAAACGCTAACTGTGCAAAATAAAATAATCCTGTTAGAGAATCATGGTGATCCCAACCTCTTGAAAAATGACTCCATGCATCTTCAAATCGGAAATGATAAAAATACATAATCCCAAGAACCAAATCATGTTCTGCTAAAGCAGTCCAATACTTTTCCTGAATAAATGCAGGTGCTTTTTTATCTATAAAACCATTTATTAAAGGATCATTTTCTTCAGAACCTTTGTTTAACCACCATTGCGTGTAATCAAGAAACCCGGCAGCTATGATCTCTATTTGTTGAAGGTTTTTACAATACTTTACTGAAGCCAACAAGTCAACTTCTAAATGGGCAAGGTTCTCACCAGACAAGGTACTCATCCCTGAACGCATAGAAAGACACCAAGCAGCGTATTCAATTTCGCCTACTTGTGACCCAACTTGAAAACCCTCAAGTAATTTTGGATAAATTTCCTTTACATCAACCTTCCAATTCTGCATAAAAGCATATAAACTAAAATAAACTTTCGCCTGCAATTCGTCGGATCTGTGTTTTTCAAAAACTTTTTTACCAAGTTCCCCAAACCTGTAACCATAATTTATAAACCCCAAAGCACCTCCATAAAATACTCCAAATGCAATATAAGCAAAGGCTGAATGCTTTCCGTTACCATATTTTGCAGAGAGCCTTACCATTTCAGTAAAGAAAATCGCAAACATGTTTTGATTGGTTAAATAAGCGGCAGATGCTGCAGAAAGAAACAATTTATGTATTGCTTCAACTTTCGAATTATCCAACGTTGGTAAATCCACAAGGTCTTCGGGTCTTCTTCTACCCATAGTAAGAAATAGATGCCCAACGTGCATCATTACCTGCAAAGAATTTGGTTTTTTTGGTAATCTTAGACCTAACTCTCCCAAACCCTTTAAAGCTTCTTCCACGGCCTCTTCCCATTGACGTCTAGACGAATATGAATAAACAACAATTTCATGAAACTGAGCCTTATCTACCGGATCAACAAGGTTTAATAAAGCATTATCTATTAATTGGTGCATTTTAGAATACTCTCCAATTAAATATGCACTTTGTCCTCCTGTAAAATGCAATTTTTTAAGGAGTTCCATCTCTAAATTCCATGAAGAATTCGGCATGAAACTTATTCCTTTATCAGCAAAATTTAAAGCCGCTTGATAAGCATTTGATTGCTGGGCAATTTCCGCCGCATTGAGATTTAATCGAGCCATTTTCAACCGTAAATCAGTATCTATGACTAGCGATTCTGTTCTATTTAAATGTTCGAGTGCCTCAAAAAGCTTATCAGTATTTTTCTCAAAAATATCAAGCCGTTGAATAAGATACTTACCAATGCTGTATTGCAATTGCTCTAAGTTATCTTTTTCAATCATCTCATAAGCGGCTGTTTTGATCCTATCATGTTGAAATCTATATACTCCTTCCGATTCTGAATTAAGTTTATAGATTACATCATCATTCATTCCCTGAATAAGCGCCTTGTCAACCATGCTTTCATCAATCCGAGTAATATGAGCTATATCAGAAGATTTAAAGTTGTTACCCAAACATGATGCAACTTTCAAAACAGTTTTTACATCACTATCCAACTTATGCAATTTTTCTTGAATTAGTTTAACAACATTATCTGTAAAACCTGATTCTTGGATTTTATTAATTCGCCAGGACCAATTGCGACTAACCCGATCCAAGTAAATAAAATCTCTGGCATAAAGATTCTCCAAAAATTGCCTAACAAAAAATGGGCTACCACCAGTTTTAGAATAAAGCAAAGAGACTAATTCTTTCGTGTCTTCCGGTTTCCTTCCCAATGCTTCGGAACAAAGCATATTTATAGCATCCTCATCTAGAGGGTTTAATTTAATATTTCTTTTGGGAAACCCACGGTTTTCAAAATCCCTTAATACGATAGACAGTTGATGCTCCGGGCCAACCTCGTTGTCTCTATAGGCACCAATGATCAAAGTGTAGTTCTTCTCTTCAGGATCTATATCATTGAAAAGATCTGTGAATAATTGAAGCGTTGCGGCGTCAATCCATTGTAAATCATCCATGAATAAGACAAGTGGTGCATCTGATTGGGAAAAGCTTTTAATCAAGTTCTTAAAAGCAAGAATAAACCTATTCTTGGCCAAAGTAGGGTCTGTGATTTCAACCTTTTTGATTTCACCCATGATCATTTCCAAATCTGGTAACACCGTGGCAAGTAATCCAGCATTCTGGCCCAAATTCTCATGAAGAATCATCTTCCAAGCAGCTATACTTTCAGCATTCTCTATCAAAATATTTTGGATAATCTGATTCAATGCCTGTATCAAAGCACTATAAGGAACATTACGTTGTATTTGATCGAATTTACCAAAGCCAAAATTTCCTTTTTTCTTGACAATGTCTTTGAACAACTCAGAAACAAAAGCAGACTTACCTATACCTGAGGCACCCAAAATGTATGAAACTGTAAAATTACCTTGCACCGCTCTTAGAAAGTAATCTTTTACTTGAAGAAGTTCCTTTTCTCTTCCATATAGTTTTTCAGGAATGGAAAATACTTCAGAAACGTCATTTTTAGCTAATTCAAATATCGGGATTACCTTTGTTTCATTCCAATATTCCAAAGCTTTCTCCAAATCATTAAGTAAACCCAAGGCACTTTTATACCTTTCATCAGAGTTCTTGTTCATTAATTTATTTACTATCTCATCTATTAATGACGGAACAGAAGGCTTTACTTCCTTCGCATGAGGTGGGTCGGCCGCAATATGCTGAAAGATCAACTCACTAGGTTCATTACTTGGGAATGGAAGTCGCCCAGTGAGCATATGAAAAAAGGTTATTCCAAGCGAATAGAAATCCGTTTTATATGTAACCACTCTATTGATTCTTCCAGTTTGCTCCGGAGAAATATAAGCAAGATTTGCCTGAGTCCAAACCGTCTTATTATCTCCTAACTCTTTGATGAAATTCGAAGCTGATCCAAAGTCAATCAACTTCAAAACATCTGTTTTAGTATTAACAACTATATTACTTGAACAAATATCCTTATGAATTATTCTCTTTTCGTGTAACTCTGCCAAGGCATTGACAATCTTAATAGAATAATTAAAAAACACATCAATAGCAAGGCCATTTTTGGGAATAATTTGCGCTAAGGAAACCGCTCCAAAATCTTCAATCAAAAGAAAAGGTGTTCCATTTATACGGTTATATCCAAGATACTTAATATGTAAATCAGAATTTAATTTTTCACCAATATTAAACTCAGACTCATAGATTACCTCAGCTTTATCTAATGAAAGATTTGTTCCCGGTATTTTTAAAATTTGGCTAGTACCAGATGCTTCATGAAAAGACCTGTAAATCAAGGTTTTTCCTGATTCAAATAATAACTCTGTATTTGAATATCCTTCTAAAATCATGAAATAGTTTTCCCTAAATAATACTTGGAAACAAGATACTTAGAATAGCGGCTAATCGGCTCAATCAATTCAAAGGAATTTAAGCCCATATTATAAAAAGTGTTTTCTTGCCCTTGCATGGCCTCAAGTTTATCGAAATATCCAGCCTTAAAGTTGTCTAAATCGACATGATAAAAGTACTTCCAAAGGTCATAATGCAAAACATCTTTAAGGGAAGAATCTCCCTTAAAAGACTTGATAATACTTATGGCATTCTCTTTCATATCAAGTATTAATTTATCCATTTCTTCCTCGCTTATTCCCTCTTTTATATTCGTCATAGGTGTATAAATCTCATATGCAGGATTGGAAGGGAATTGATGCGCAAAAATAGAGGGTTGATTAATCTTCGCAAGCGGAAAAATATGAAACACCCTCCATTTAAATTTTAATTTTTTGATATCGTTGAGCAAGGTTATACCAAAAGTTCTATTTTTTACAATATTTGGATTGAACATTTCCTTTTCATTCTCTCTTAAATCTAAAAAAGGCTCAAGTACTTTCATGGTCAATGGACAAGAAAGCACCAAATAATCATACTCCTCTTCATAACTATCAAACTCCCTACCATTATCTCTCAATCTGGCTTCATTAAACTTAATCGTAACCTTCCCATTGGCTCTTGTAATATTTTTAACATCAACACTAGTACGAACATTGAGTTGCCACGAAATACGTTGCCAAAATCTTTGAAAGCCATCAACGAATCTCTTCGGGTACGACACTGACAAACCTGCTCCAAATAATAGCATTGTCCTAAATGTCCCTAAACCTATATAACGTAATACATACGGAGCAGAAATCTCACTCAATTTACCATATCCCATCATGGTAGTTGGTATACTAAATAACAGTTTTAAATTTCCGAGATTATGGTTATCTAACCATTCTTCAAAAGAAACCATAAGATCTTTATTATTCGCCAGCCCCATATTTCCAGCAACCGGAAGCACCTTATTTAATTTCCATCGAATAAGGAAATATCGAATAGCACTTTTAAAAAATGAAAAAACAGTTGTCCCCTCCATCACTGCTTTTAAAAGAGGAGTAAACTTACCTGATTTAGTATTGAATGCTATTGGAGCCTTTTCGTGATACATCTTTGCCCCAACATCGTTTGCCATTTCCATGACATGAGTATAATCAGGTGTAAGATAATTGGCACCCATATCAAAACTCCTATTATTAAACGTTTTAGAATTAGATTTTCCGCCTACTTTTGAATTAATCTCAAGAATTTCAATGTTGTTGTAACCAGCTTTCTTTAGATAATGGCCATGTGATAATCCGGCAGGACCCGCTCCTATGATGCAAATTTTTGATTCTAATGGTATTTTTGTAGCCATTTAAGTGGAGTTTAATATTTAGTTATTATTTTAAACTAATCGGCCAATAAAAAACCAACTCCATCTAGCATTATTATTGTCAGTTCATTAAACCTAATAATGACGACATTCACTAAAAAAAGCAAGAAATATATTGTTTTGGCCAGAACATTTTAATTTCAAGACTTACAATAATATTAATAAAAATTGAAAAGACCAATAGTTTTGGATGAGCATAACAAATCTTTATCCGAATGCCCACTATTATTTATCGAAGCATTTACTTTTGAAATACTAAAAAATAGATGGGAAATTTTAAAAAAGAAAATCATTTCATAAAAGTAAAATGACTAGTGTCAAAATACTAAACAAATAGATTCGGAATAAATGAAAATGTTCTCTACAAAGAGAACATTGTTTATGCTGAGAGTGTTTTGCTAATTTCTCTTATGGGCCTTGTAAAACCTCAAATTTAAGGCGCAAAAAAAGCACCTACTCTCGTAGGTGCTTTTAAATCTTCTAAAGCTCCTTAAATACCTTTTCTAGTAAGGCCTTTGTTGCTTTTATTCCTTCATCTTCTGAAAGTTCCTTGCCTTCATATTCGATTCCAACATCTCCTTTGAATCCAGACTCTTTAACAATTTTCATGATTTTTAAAAAATCAGAGTTTGTTTCATTTCCGTTTTCGTCAAATTTATGCGATTTGGCGCTGACTCCTTTTGCATAAGGCATCAATTCAGCAATACCTTTATATTTGTCATACTCTTCAATACAACCATCTGGACCAGATTTAATACAAAAGTTTCCAAAATCAGGAAGGGTTCCAACATTTTCCATTCCTACCTTTTTCATCACTCCCGAAAGCCATACTCCATCAGAAGAATAGCCCCCATGATTTTCTACTATGATATTGACACCTTTTGAAGCACCATAAACTCCTAATTTTGAAAGCCCATCGACTGCATTTATGGCTACCTCTTCTGCCGTACCTTCTCCTCTTGCATTCACACGAATAGAACCTGCACCAAGAAAACTGGCTACATCTACCCATTTATAATGATCTTCTACAGCTTTCAAACGTACATCTGAATCAGCATCCCCCAAATTTCCAACCAAGTCACACATGATCAATCCAACTGAAACGCCTGATTTTTCACATTTCTGTTTAAATTCTGTCCAGTATGCCATGTCATCAACCTTTGAAAAATAAAAGGTATTAACTAATTCTATTGTGTAAATACCATAACCAGCTGCCAATTCCGGAAAATCCATTGGATTGGCATCGCCTTTTAAAATTGAATCAGGTGATTCTTTGACCAACCTTGCAAATTCACCCCAATCTGTAATTGGTTCGCCAAAATAAGTATTGTGTAAGGACCATTGGGCCAGTGAAATTTTAAAATCAGATTCTACCTCAACAGGTTTTTCAGTGAGATTTTCTTTAGCTTCATCTTGCTCAGAAGATTTAGGCCCAGAAGTACAATTTAAAAAAAGAACTAATGTAAAAACCATCATGATGATTTTTGATAGCTGAAACTTATTTGTCATTTTATAGATAATTTTAGTTAATAATATTTAGAATTTTATTTAGAAAATTCGCTCATAAAGATATAAAATACTGACGAATAAAGCATTTAAAAAATTGTAAGGCTTGTCTCTTGAAGAGTATATGCAAGAAGTCAAACTTTGGAATAATTCTTATATTCCTCGACTAAGACTTGGTATTGAGGTAGATTTGATCAATCAAGAAGATTGTAAACAAAAAAAAAGCCAAGACAACTTCCGCTGTTTTGACTTTTCTAATTAAATGTGATAAAGCCTTATGCCATTACCAAATGTTTGTCTTCAATGTCCAAATGCAACAATTCAAGCGGTAAATCCACCCCTTGGTCTTTGATCGTATTGATTCTGTGTAAATAAGCAGCACCTTCTAACAAATGGTTAGCTACATCGGCAACTTTTCTGTTTTTTGCTTGGCTTAAATAGGAATTTTTGGTCCATTCGTTAAAGGCTCCCATGGCAGGGCCGCACCAAATTTGATAATCCATCACTCTGTCAGGAACACCTGCATTAGCCCAATTGGAAGACAAGCCTAAATACCAACGGAAAATCAAGGCCATTTTACGTTTTGGGTTTCCTGTAGCTTTTTCTATTTGCTCTGGGTCTCTTTCTTCAAAGAAACTTACACAACCATCCCATACCTGTTCTAAAGTCATTTTAAAAGTTTTTGTTTCCAACTTTAGTCTTTCGTCTTCAGGAATGGCATCAATACCATCGTAACGGTTGTACGTTTCATATAATTTCTTGGCTCTGGCACCGAACAAGGTACCGCGTTTTAAAACTTGTAATTCTACACCCAATTCAAACATATCAGAAGCAGGAGCCATCGTCACATCTGTTGAGGCTACTTTGGAGAGTAATTCCTTTACCTTGTCCGAAGTTCCAGATTCTATACAGGCTTGGTTGATAGAACCAGTTACCAAATAGGCGGCACCCATAGCAAAAGCAGCTAGTGCGGAGGCAGGAGTTCCTATCCCTCCAGCGGCACCCACTCTAATTTGTTTTTTGTATTGGTATTTTTTCTGAATTTCGTCTCTCAATTGTAAAATGATAGGGAATAAAACCACCAAAGGACGGTTGTCTGTATGTCCACCAGAATCGGCTTCCACAGTAATATCATCAGCCATTGGTACTTTTTGAGCCAATTCATATTGTTGCTGTGTAATTTTTCCAGCAGCCAATAACTTGTCTAAAAATTGGATCGGAGCTGGCGACATAAAACGCACGGCTACTTCCTTTCTAGAGATCTTACCAATCACTTTATTGGCAATGACAATTTCCCCTTGGGCATCTAAACTCAATCCCACGGCTCTGTATTTTACAATTTGCTCTGATAAGTTCATATAGGCCGAAGCTTCTACTACTTTTACGCCATGTTCTATATACAAGTTTACGGCACCTTCTTCCAAGGCTTTTTCAATTGGGCTATGGATGAGGTTGCAAGCATAGGCTTGGGTAGGCAAGGCTTTCTGAATCGTAGCAATGGCTTCTTTAACTCGTGAAGGAATCATCCCCGCAGCACCAAAAGAACCCATCATTTGATTTTTTCCTAAAGCAATAACCATATCGGTAGAGGCAATTCCGTTTGCCATGGCACCTGCTTTATAGGCATATTTTAAGTGGTAATCTTCTTTAAACGAAGTATCCCCTAAATCTTCTGCAGTAAATGCAGGCACGATGGCTTTTAAAAATAAGCCGTTTCCTTCAGATTGAATGGTTCCTGAATTGGTAATTCCGGTGCGACCTGATAAATCTTTCACTACATAACAAGGTATCGCAGTGTTTTTTAATTTATCAGACATTCCTTTAATGTCAAATGAAATCTCTCTGGGAGATCCTATCCATTTTAAGTTAATCATCTTTTTATGTTTTGATTTCGGTACTCCTGTTATCAATAATTGATATTTTTGAAGTACAGCATTTTTGTTTTATGATTTAGAGACAGAAAGCATGACGAGCTCAGAGATATAAATGAATTGTCTTGTTTCCTGCATCCTGTTACGCTTCTTGAATCCCCAATGCCAAATCTGTTAATTGGTAAATTCTTGTGCCTTCGTTCCAGAGATAGGCATTGGCAATAATTACCAAGGTATTTCCTCGTTTTTCGATGGTTTTAAAATGCACTTCTAAATGCATGTTTTCTACAGTAACTTTTATTTGTCCACGGTACTTCCACTCGGTTTTATTGTTTTCTACTTGTACAAATCGTGGGTTTTTAAAGTCTTTTCCTAAATCTTGTTGCAAAGCAAATAACTGCATCGCTTGTGAAATAGCCTCCACTCCTAAAGACCCTGGCATTACTGGATCAGAATAAAAATGGCAGGTAAAGAACCAGTCATAGGTATGAATTGCTTTGGAACAATGGATGTATCCATTACCAAATTCACCTCCGTTTTTTACCACTAAACCGCTGTCTAATAAATTCAGTTGATCTTCTGCCAAGCGGAAGGTATTCGCTTTGTCATTTTCTTTATACAATTTCATTTTTGCATATAGAGAATCTAGTTTTATTTGAAAGTAATCTTTGGTTGTCAAGTTGTTTTGCACATACCAAGCTGCGATGTCTTCACCTTTATCTAAGCCTACTTGTTGCGCTAAGGCTTCCTTCGGAAAAAATCCAAAAGAAGAAAATCCTTTATAGAATATATGCCCATCTACAGACACTTCAAATAAGTATTTCTGAATTACAAAACCTCCTAATGCTGTAGAAGAAGTTAAGGTTGATTTGTTTTTAATCACTTTTCCTCTAAAATCTGTACCTGAAGGTAAGTCGAACAATTCACCGTCACCATCTAGGTTTCTAAAATATAAATCTTTGTCAGGGAACTGTAGTGTACTTCCTAAATAAGCACCTAATAACCCACAAGGCTGTAAGGCAAT
>RCNE010001351.1_pt1 | contig 13242 bp, 12 predicted proteins | sample 2041361 | NCBI WGS metagenome assembly RCNE01 (sample SAMN09708229, study PRJNA481090) | Marine sediment metagenome, whole genome shotgun sequencing project.
CGGCCGCACCCAGACCCTGCTACGCCGGCAGCCTGCCGCCGGGAATTGCCATTGTCAACTTTGAGGTGGACAGCCTCGACGGCCTGGGGGTCGATTTTCTGTCCCCGCCGATCACTCTGCAGGTCCAGCCCTATCTTGGTCGCCGTGCGGCCTGCTGTAGGGGTGCCGGTGGTGAATTGGTTGAGTTGATCGAGCGTCGCTGAGGCGGTACCGGTGCCCGATGCCGATACGCCTGAGCCAACGATTCTGGTTGACATCAACGATCGCCCGGCGTGATAGTTTGTATACGAAGGAAGGGAAGCGATGACCCCAGGCAAGAAACCGACGCCCGACTGTTTCACCTTCATGCTGGCAAAGGCCTACCAGCAGGCGCATGCTCACTTCCGCATTTCCCTCGAGCCATATGGCCTCACAAACATTCAGCACGCCGTCCTGGAGGGCCTCTGGTATGAGGACGGCCAGACCGCGACCGAGCTCGGCGAGCTCCTGAGGCTCGACAAGGCGACTCTGTCAGGGGTGCTTTCGCGCATGCAGGATTCCGGTTGGGTGGATCGCCGAGCCGACCCCACCGACGGAAGGGTGGTGCGGGTCTATCCGAGCGCACAGGCGAACGCCGTCAAGGACGAGCTGATCGCCATTAGAAAAACCTCTGACAAGGAGATTCTGAGCCGCTACAGCATCGAGGAACAACTGCTGTTCAAACGGTTCCTGATGGCTCTGATCAAGGAGTGATCGTGGCCAAAACCGCGAGGAAACCGGTGTCTGACAATGGTTCGTATGCTAACGAAAAATGGAGGTCAACCATGCTTTTCAACCCTGCGACCACTGACTTCGACTCGCTCGATCCGAGATCCCGGGAGATCATGAACGCCACAGTCGAGTTTTTCGAAACGAAGGGCTTGGCCCGGCTCAAGGACGATGGCCACGAGCGTCGTTGGTGTGGTGATTTTCTCGATGTTGTCAAAGAAAAACGGATCTTCTCGACGCTGCTGACCCCCCCCGAGCATGCGATCGACGATCCCGATGCTCGCTGGGACACCCAACGGAACTGCGTGTTCAACGAGATCCTCGGATTCTACGGACTGTCCTACTGGTACGCCTGGCAGGTCACGATCCTCGGGCTCGGCCCGCTGTGGATGGCGCAGGGAACGGAAATCAAGGAGCGCACCGCCCGCTCGCTGCGCGATGGCGGCATCTTTGGTTTTGGTCTGTCGGAAAAGGCACACGGCGCCGACCTCTATTCGAGCGAGATGATGCTCACACCCATGCCCGACGGCACCTTCAGAGCGGACGGCGGCAAGTACTACATCGGCAACGGCAACAAAGCCGCACTGGTCAGCGTCTTCGGCAAGAACTCCGACACCGGCGAGTTTGTCTTCTTTGCGGCCAGACCGGACCACCCGGACTACGAGTGTGTGAAGAACATCGTGGAGTCCCAGATGTATGTCGCCGAGTTCGCACTGAGCGGCTACCCGGTTTCCGAGTTTGAGGTGCTCTCCACGGGTCCCGCAGCCTGGGATGCGGCTCTCAATACCGTCAACATCGGCAAGTTCAATCTCGGTTGGGCCTCCATCGGGATCTGCACCCATGCGCTGTATGAAGCGATGAACCATGCCGCCCACCGCGAGCTCTACGGCAAGATGGTCACCGACTTCCCCCACGTTCGACACCTGCTGACCGACGCCACCACCCGCCTCATCGCCATGCGCCTCTTTGCCACCCGCGCCATCGACTACATGCGCGTCGCATCCCCCGAAGATCGTCGCTACCTGCTCTACAACCCGATGGTCAAGATGAAGGTCACGACCCAGGGTGAGGAGGTCATCAACCACCTCTGGGAGGTCATCGCCGCCAAGGGTTTCGAAAAGGACATGTATTTCGAAAACGCCGCCATTGACATCCGCGCTCTGCCAAAGCTCGAGGGGACCGTGCACGTCAACATGGCGTTGATCGTGAAGTTCATGGCCAACTTCCTCTTCAACCCGAAGGAGTACGACGAGGTTCCTCCGCAGACCGAGGGGCGTCACGACGCCTTTCTCTTCAACCAGGGACCGACCAAGGGTCTGGGCTCAATCCAGTTCCACGATCCCATGCTGGCCTACGGATCCGTCCAACTTTCCAATGTGGAGATCTTCAAGCGGCAGATCGAGGACCTTAAGGCATTCCTGGTGGTCTGCCCGCCCGATCCGGCGCAGGCACGGGATATGGACTTCATGCTTGCGGTGGGTGAGCTCTTCACCCTTGTGGCCTACGGTCAGCTCATTCTCGAACAGGCGGGCATTCAGGCGGTCGACGAGGAGTTGGTGGATCAGATATTTGACTTCATGGTTCGGGATTTTTCCCGTCACGCTCTCGGTCTGTACTCCACGAGTGCGACCACAGCCGAGCAAGCCGAGCACTGTCTGAAGATGATCCGTCGTCCCGATGGAGATGCCAAGCGTTTTGAATCGGTGTGGCGGAACTACGTGATGACCAACGTCGATGCCTACTCCATGACGCCGTAATTCAGAAGCGGAAGTTCAGAAGCGGTGCCATGAGAAAGTTAAGAACGTTTCTCCTGGAACCGATGTTTGTCTCAAATCGCGAAACCTCTTTGGGCGCACTGCGTAGGTCGATGGGCGGCCGAAGACTCAGCCGCTCGAGGTACCGGGGAGGTCCACGAATGCAACCTGTCGTCTCTGCTCTCGTCACCATCGTCTTGCTCGTCTCTGCGGCCGCAGCCCCTGCGAGCGCTTCGGACACCGTCTACTACGCCATGGGCGAGCGCCATGAGCTGACGTCTGAGATTCTCGGACGGCAGATCACGCTGCTGGTACGCGAGCCGGAACTAGACAACGCGGAACGACCGGTGCCGGTTCTCTACGTCGTGGGCTCGGACTGGCGCGGTCGCTTCGCCCACCTGGTCTCCACCGTCGAACTCTTGGAATCAGCGGATCACATCCCGCAGATGCTTGTTGTCGGGGTGGACCTGCCGGAAGGCAACGGGGTGTTGATCCCGGGCCGGGATAGTGGTGACGGCGCCGGGACCGACGAGTGGATCGAGCTTCTCACCGACGAGCTGTTTCCCTATGTCGAAGAACGATGGAACGCGGCACCCTACCGAGTGGTTTTCGGAGCGTCGAACAGCGGGCTCTTTGTCCTGTGGGCGTTATTCGATCGATCCGACGCCATCAACGCCGTTGTGGCGTCGAGCCCGATGATCGGCTGGTGTCCGGAGCTGTTCAACGAGAAATTCGGGGCATGGATCAAAGCCGACGCCCCCGGAGAGCGCGTCCTGACCGTGATCTGGACCGATGACGACTACAGCCGTGTCACCGAACATGTGCCGGCTTTCGCGGAGCGCCTGGGAGATGAAGGCCCGGACTGGTTGCGGTGGTCTGTAGACGAGGTTTCGGCACTCGGCCACGTTCCGCCCGGAGGCCTGGCACTCGGTCTGCGCCAGGTGTTCTCGGACTGGGCTGTTCCCCGCGAAGTCGGGAGTGTGAAGGAGGTCGTCTCCCATTTCGAGCGATTGGAGAGTCGATTCGGCTTTTCGGTGCCGGTGCCGCCTGGGACATTGGCCGATCTCGGATTTCAAGCGTGGAGAGACCAGCGGTTCGCCGATGCACAAGAGGCTTTCGCGGCGATTTCAACCCACGCGCCGGAGGACCCTCTGGGGCCCGCGGGTCTGGCACTGGTCGCGCATTCCGAGGGCAGAATCGAGGAGGCTCGGGCTCTCGCCCTGCAGGCGACCGAGCTCGACCCCGAGAGTGATATCGCGCAGCGCGTCCTTCGACGCGTCAGCGTTGATCCCGACACCGACGAGTGACCTCCGTAGCTGCCCATAGGTGGCGAGGTCCGGGTCCCGCAGTTTTGAAGAGTGCGGCCCACCATTCTAACGATTCTGTCATTGGCAGGGTGGTGAGCGGTTGATCAGGCGGCGGATTTGAAGCCAGGAACGCAAATCGTTGGAACGCTGGGCCTGGCACCTTCAATGTGTCGGGTGTCAAGAAGGGGTGAGGCGAGGAGGTTCTCTATTCTGACCCCGTCGATCAATCTTCCTTGTCAACATCATCGGGATTCACCTTCAGGCATAGCTTGGCGATCCTGCGGGAATAGACATTGATGCGCCGGTAACTCTCGATGATTTCGGTCTCTATATGGAAAGCTTCCAGACGGCCCGGTTCATTGGCTACAAGTCGCTTCGCGAGGTGGGCGGTTGCCTCTTGTGCCAGGTCATTGACGATTTGCTTGCTTTCGATCGCCTCCACTGCATCATCCCTGTCACTTGTTGCCAGGCTGGTGAGTGCTTTGTCAAATGCTTCGAAGACCGTTTCATCGAGAGGCTTGAGTTTTGCTGAGGTCGATGGACTGATCGTCGTCCCATTGCGGAGTCGTTTTCTTGCGACAGCGAGCAGGTCTTTTTCGATCACGTCGCCGACATTCTCGAGGTAGTTGGCGATACCAACGAAATCACTGAGTTGCTGAGGCTGCTTTTGCACCAGGTTCCCCTGTGAAAGCTTGCCGAGATAGCGGATGCTCTCCCGGTAGAGCGTGTCGACATCGTCATCGGCCCGTTCCAGACGAGCTACTTCGTCTTCGGTGCCGCTCGCTGTCACGTGCAGTGAGTGCGCCAGCATGTCGCGCACAAGGCCGCCCAGCCTGACCAGTTCACGGCGTACCTGGTCGAGGGCCATCGCGGGCTGTTCAAGGTAGATATCGTCCAGGTACAGCGGCTGGATACCAATGGGTTTCGGCCGTTCCGGAACAATCCGTGTGACAAGGCGGCTGAGTGGTCCGGTGAACCCGATGAACAGGAGCAGATTGGCTACGTTGAATATGGTGTGTGCATTGGCTATCTGGCGCGCGGTATCAGCCGCGTTGCCCGCCATTCCCTGGATGGCTTGGGAAACCGGTGAGATCGAGCGGACCAGATCGGCGAACTGCGGGATAAAAAACACCCACAACAACACACCGGTGACATTGAAGATGACATGCGCCCACGCTGCCTGCATCGCCTCGCGTGGCCGGCCTACCGCCGAAATAAACGCGGTGATGCAGGTACCGATATTTGAGCCGAAGATCAGGCCGATGCCGGTGTCGAGAGAAATGATTCCCTGACTGGCCAGCACGATGACGATGCCGGTCGTCGCGGATGAGCTCTGCACAATGGCGGTGAAGGCGGCTCCGATCGCGACCGAAAGCAGCGGGTTTTCAATGCCCTGCATCATGTTGATGAAGGGCGGCCACTCGCGGAGCGGGTTTGTGCCGATGCTCATCAGTTCCATGCCGAAGAAAATCAGCCCGAGTCCCATCAGCGCAGCACCCCACTGCCGCAGGTACTCCCGCCGCGCGAGTATTTCGGTAAAGAAACCAGCCGCGATCATCAGCAGGCCATACTGATAGACCTTGAATGCGATGATCTGTGCCGTGATGGTGGTGCCGACGTTGGCGCCCAGGATCACGCCGATCGACTGACTGAGATTCAGCAGGCCGGCCGAGACGAAGCCGACGACCAGCACTGTGGTCACGGAAGACGACTGGATGACCGCTGTGATAATCGCGCCGGCGAGCGCCGCCGTGAAGCGGTTGGCCGTCAGTCGTGCGAGCAGATTCTTCATGCCGGTACCGGCAACTGTTTTCAGCGACTCGGTCATCTGCCGCATGCCGAACAGAAACAGTGCGAGTCCGCCACCGAGCTGCGTTACCAATACGCCGATATCGAGTGTGGTGGCCGAGTCTACGGTCGGCATGATTGCTGCAACGAAGAAATTTGCATCGTGGCTAACTTATCACCAGCTGCGTGTTTGAGGTTTGAAGACGTTAGATCGTTGGGCTGGCAGCCATCGAACAAGAAAGTTAAGAGAGTCTCTCTTGGTACCGGTGGCCACCGATTGGGCCTGTGCGTTGGTAGGATGTGATCAGTGGCTCCCACTGCAGATTATTGGCTGATCGAAGAGAAACCGGGGCTCTGATGATCGAAGCGTATTTCATTCTCTATGTTGAGGATCAGATCCGAAGCACCCAGTTCTACGAGGCGGCCCTCGGTGTGAGGGCGACACTCCAGGTGCCCGGCATCACCGAGTTCGCACTCACGGAAGGCACGACCCTGGCCGTCATGCCGGAGAGTGGAATCAAGAAGCTCCTTGGGGAAGCGCTACCCGACCCGGCGCAATCTCGGGGTACCCCCAGAGCCGAGGTGTATCTGGTGGTGGATGATCCGGCCGCCTATCACGCGCGAGCACTCGCCGCCGGCGCACTCGAACTCCGTCCTTTGTCTCGCGTCGATTGGGGACATGAAGCCGCATACTCGCTCGACCCCGATTCCCACGTACTGGCGTTTGCCCGGGTTGCCGATGAGAATCGAAATCGAGCTTGAAGTGGGGCGCGCCGGATTCATCACTACAGAGAACCGCGAGGTCATTCACGAGAGCAGGAGGAATGGATGAGCGGCAGAACCCCCGTGTTCCTGGTGATCTCAGTGATCCTGCTCCTCTCGTCATGCTCGATGATCGACAACCACACCGGCGAGGGTGACAACCGAATCGTTCGCGAGACCGGGATCCCCGCCACAGCCGAGGTGTTGGAGGTCTGGGACACCGGCGTGAGATACAACAACAACCCAGTGGTCGGTTTCCGCCTTTTGGTGACCCTCGCCGATGGCACAACGTACGAAGCAGAAACCAAAAACGTCGTCTCGGTGGTGCACATCCCGCAGGTCCAACCCGGCGCCGTTCTTCCCGTCAAGATCGATCCGGAAGACCGCAATCGGGTTGCCCTCGACATTTACCAAGAAAGAAAGTGATCCACTCAAACCTCGTGCTGCCGAGCAACACCCATCGGCGCGCTCCTCGGCGAGATCAGATCGAGAGAACAACACGCGATGGAACATCAAGAAGCGAGCATCTGCCGAGACTGCGTTCTTCGGACCGATCGGCTCATCGCAGGGGAGTGGCACCCATCTGTCCTCACTCATCTGTGCCGCTCCTAAAACCGACTCAACCGCGGCCGGCGCTCCTGCCGAAGGGGATCCCGAGTCGTCTCATCTTCGAACGCAGCGTGTTCGGGTTCACCCCGAGCATTTCGCCGGCGCCGCCGGGGCCGTGGATTTTTCCTCCTGCGAGTTCAAGCACTCGGCGAAGGTGGTCGGCGACCACGGTGTCGAGTTTGAGCTCGGCGGTTGTTGGAACCGGCGGGTTTTCGCCGGATGATGGCGTGCCGCCGGGTCCGAGACCGTCGAATCGAAGCGGCGTGCCCTGATGCAGGATCATGGCGCGTTCGATGACGTTCTCGAGCTCTCGGACATTGCCGGGCCAGTGGTAGGTGGTGAGAGCGTCGATCGCTCCGGCCGCAAGCTGCGGGGTCTCGCCGAGCTTGAGTTCGCCGGCCTTGCGCTCGAGGAAGTGGCGCACCAACGCCGGGATGTCGGCAACGCGCTGGCGAAGCGGTGGGATGGCGATCGGAAAGACGTTGAGCCGGAACCAGAGGTCTTCGCGGAACCTTCCGTCGCGCACCATGGCGGGAAGATCCTTGTTGGTTGCGGCGACGATCCGGATGTCCACCGGGATCCGCTCGGTCCCGCCGACTCGTTCGATCTCCCGGTGCTGGAGGACACGCAGCATTCGCACCTGGGCGTCAAGGGGCATCTCACCGATTTCGTCGAGCAGGATCGTGCCGCCGCTCGACCGTTCGAACCGTCCGCGTTTGCGGGCCAGTGCACCGGTGAAGGCCCCCTTCTCGTGGCCGAAGAGTTCGCTGTCCATGAGCGAGTTGGGGATTGCGCCGCAGTTCACCGGGATGAATGGACCGTCGCGACGTGATGAGCCCAGATGGATGGCGTTGGCGATGACGTCCTTGCCGACTCCGGTCTCGCCGGTGAGCAGCACCGGGCTGTCGGTGGGCGCCACCTGCCGGACGTGGTGCATCACCTCGCGGAGCCCGAAGTCGGCGCCGATGATTTCGTCGCCGGAGAGCCGGAGCAGTTCGCGATTGAGGTAGCGGTTGTCGTCGGCGAGGCGGTCACGAAGCCGCTGCACCTCGGCGTGCTGCAGGGTGTTCGACATGGCGACGAAGAAAGGCTCCTTGAGCGTCGCGTAGAGTCTTACATGGTGTTCCTCGAAGCGGTCGTCGCCCTCGGCGAGAAGTGCGAGGGATCCGCCGATCTGGTTCTCAATCACGAGCGGGAGGCTCATCACCGAAGACCACGGCTCGGCGAGCGTGGAAAGCAGATTGCGGGTGACCGGCTCCTCCTTCGGTCGGTTGATCACGAAAACCTCGGGCATCCTCCCTGCGAGATAATCCTCGCCCCAGGTAGCCATGGCCCGCCTGGCCTCCTCGTTGTAAGGAACCAGCCGGTCCATCCGCTCGCAACCGAGGGTGTCGGCCCGCGCGACGACTCGCATCGCCCCGAGTTCCGGCTCGTTCTTCTGGAGGTACAGCGTTTCGGCCGGCATATGCCGAGCGAGGTACTGGATACAGTCGCCGAGGCCCTCTTCGATCTCGAGATGGCGACACAGCCGCAGGGTGACCTCGCGAAAGAACTCGTTGGCATCGACCATGAAAGCCTCCGTCTATGATTATGATCTTTCGTAATTCTACGATATTTAACGAAGGAGCGAGCGAGATTTCTGTTAAATATGGTAATTAGTTCCTCTGGAATTTGAGTAAGCCCATGAAAAAAAGCCACATAGCGACTTGGCAGGAGTCTTGCTAATTGTGCGGGCAGGCCGTTCGGGCCAGAAACTGGAGTTGCCGGTATGACCTCATCCGCAAAGACCCCAATCAACCTTGTGCGCCGCATGCAACAACTCCCCGCTTCGGATATCAGGGAGATTCTCAAAGTCACCGCTCGGCCCGAGGTGATTTCTTTTGCGGGAGGTCTTCCGGCGCCGGATCCAAGGACTGAGCCATGTTGATCACCGGGCTGTATCCCTCGTCGGCGCCCCCCGCGCTCCGCGCTCCGATCCGGGCGGTGTGTTTCGACTGGGGCGGAACCCTCATGGTCGACGACGGGCCGACCGGCGTCCCGATGAGCCGATGGCCCGAGGTCGTGGCGGTTCCGGGCGCTCGGGAATGCCTTGCCGCACTTCACGGTCGCGTTCCGCTGTGCATTGCGACCAATGCGGCACAGTCTGACCGGGGGATGATCGAGTCGGCCCTCGCCCGGGTCGATCTGATGCCGTTCATCAGCCGGGTCTTTTGCTTCCGAGAACTCGGTTTCGGCAAGGACAGGCCGGAGTTCTGGCATGCGGTCGCCGAGGGGTTGGACGTGACTCCCGCCGAGATCGTGATGATCGGTGATTCGATCGAGCAGGATGTGTGTTCGCCGCGGCGGGAAGGGCTTCAGACGGTGTGGTTCGACACGCGCGTCGACGACCCCGAGGGAAATTCTGCGCGCCCCGCAGTCACCGGCCTTGGAGAGTTTGCCGAGATGCTCGACGAACTCATCGAAGATTTTCCGTCGATCGACCGATTCGAAAGAGAGGAGAAAACATGAAACGCGTTCTCGTTGCCGGCGCGACCGGGTATCTCGGCCGACATGTCGTTCGCGAGTTGAAGGATCGTGGGTTGTTTGTCCGCGCTCTCGCGCGCTCGCGGGGCAAGCTCGGTGGTCTCGCGGACTTAGTGGACGATGTCGTTGAAGCCGAGGTGACCCGTCCTGAGACGCTGGGCGAAGTTTGTAAGGACATTGACGTCGTCTTTTCGTCGGTGGGGATCACCCGTCAGAAGGATGGGCTCAGCTTTCGCGATGTCGACTTTCTGGGCAATCTCAAACTTCTCCGGGCGGCCCTTGATGCCCGGGTACGGAAATTCGTCTACGTCTCCGTATTCAACGGGTCCGAGCTTCGCCACCTCGATATCGTCGATGCCCACGAGGCCTTTGTCGACGTGCTCGAGGCGTCGGGAATCGAATCTGAGGTCATCCGGCCCACCGGCTACTTCTCCGACATGGGTGAGATCCTCGAAATGGCCAGACGCGGCCGGGTTTGGCTTGTCGGGACGGGAGAGAACCGGTGCAACCCCATCGACGGCGCGGACCTCGCCGTCGTTTGCGCCGATGCCATCGAAGGCTACGCCGGGGAACTGGATGTCGGAGGACCTGAGACCCTGACTTGGCGCGACGCGGCTGAGCTCGCTTTTGCGGCACTCGATCGGCCGCAGAAGATCTCCCGAATCCCGGCCGGAATCATGTGGTGGGCGGTCCGAATGACCCGGATTTTCAGCCGCCACCAAGCCGAGTTGCTCGCATTCTTCACAACCATGGCAACCCGGGATGTCGTGGCGCCGGCCGTCGGGACCCGAACGATCGGCGCGCACTACTCGGCGCGGGCGGGGGAGCGTCCATGACAAGGCTGGAGATCATCCACCTCAGGTCGTCGGGAAAGCCGATCGAATCGCTCGCCGAGAAGATCCGTGAGTCCATCGACACCGGCGGTCATCGCGCAGACGCCGTCACGCTCTATCGGCGATCCGGGTTGGACACAGATGTGGCGGTTCACATCCGTCACGCAGAACCCCAGGTCTGCAATGGCCCCAGCGATCTCGCCCTGCACCTCGCCTCCGCCCTTCGTGTCTTCGGGATCGTCGAGCACACCTTGTGGAATGAAGTGGAAAGGGTGCCAGGAGAAACTTTCTAAACTTTCTTGTGATGAAGAGTGCCAAGCCCAACGTTCAAACGACTCCGTCACTGTCAGGGTGGTGAGCGGTTGATCAAGCGGTGAATTTGAAGCCAGGAACGCAGATCGTTAGAACGTTGGGCCTGGAAACCCATCCACATCCACCACAAGAGGCCGATTGATTGCGCTTTGCATTCTCGGGACTCAGTGCTCGGCGACCAATCTGGTCAAGGCAAGGAGGGCACCCTTGTCGCACTTCAGATTATGAGAAGACGCTTCCCCGGACTCTCACGAAAAGGTGTCCCCTTTGTGCACCACGTGGGAGGCTGCGATCTCCAGTTCGTCGAGTTGACCGGTGCCCAGGTCCTGCACCAGATGGTCCCCATACAGCACAAGGCTGACTTGGCCATCGATGCTCAGGGGTATGGCCACGGACTTGCTCTCGGACGGACCTCCGAGAAATTCCAGAATCCTGGAGTCCTCATCGGTTACCGGCAATCTGGCGAAGATTGAGTGCCGTTGTTCGACGGCACGAGCCAGGACGCTCGGGTCCTCTCGCGGAACTTCGAGGTCCGAGGAATGACCGGAGAGGCCGGTCCCGCCCTTCCCGAGCCCGACACGGCCAATCACTCGGAACAACTCCGGGTAAACAGCAAAGATCAAACAGCGCCCGCATGGGCCTCTGCAGAGTTCGAGTAGCTCGTAGACGATCTCTCCGCGAATAGTCGGTGAGGTCGCCTGATCGAGAAGGACGTCGAGGGACTCCGGCTGGTCGGCCAGCCCTTCCTCATCGGCTTGGCTCTCATCGACCCGCCGGGCTGCATCGAGAAGAATGTGGGTCGGTTCGAACCCAGCCATACCGAGGAAGTCGGCTGCCTCGATCTCGACTTCGCCGCGGTCGACCAGATCCATGGTCTCGAAATCGAAGGTCCCCTGGTTCCAACGAAAGAACTCGGAGATCACGGTTGAAAATTGTCCTCTGATGAGGTCTTCGAGCACCGGCTGTTCGAGGATTCCCATCTCCACCAGAAGGGTTCCCAGTCGGGTCTTCTCGGTGCTCGCGGCCTGCAGTATCAACGCGTCCGTGAGCTCGGTCTCGGTGATGAGCTCCCTCGCCAGCAGCAGGCTCCCCAGGCTTTCGCGCACCGACGGCGAGGCTGTGTAGATGATCTTGCCGGCGCGAAAGGCGATCAGACCCTCTTCGGTGTCCTTTTGCAGACGCAGCGCTCCGCTCTTGCTCAACAGCCCGATGATCTGGATCAACTCGCCGGGGGTGAATTCCTCCAACTTCCCGTGCATCGCTGCTCCCTTCGTGCCTGTAGCGCTGTGGCGTTCAATTGGTCTCGACAGTACCGACCACCGAGTCCCGCCGTCAGCAGATTCCTTCCACCCGGATCGGCGCTGAGAACCACGAGGCCCCACTATTCGCCATGAGACACACCACATCTGTGGTCCTTCTCACAATGGTCCACGATGTCATCTGAGGTCATTGTATCAACAAACACATCCCTATCATCGAAGTGCGAAAGGGCGGCGACGATGGAAATCCAGGGAACATATATTCTGATCGTAGCGCCGATTGTGCTACCCACTATCTGGTTGTCGACCGGCAACCCATTAACTGCCCAGCCGTACATCTCGTCTGAAGGGGGCGAAATGAATTCCACGTTGCGGGTCGTCGGTGTCGCTGTGCTCGTCTTAGCTTTCCTAGTGGCCGGGGCAGCGGGAGGGGAAGATGTTTTTCCGATCCTGAGAGGGCCGTATCTCGGTCAGGAACCACCCGGCATGACACCGGAGGTCTTCGCTCCGGGGATCATCTCCAGGGATGAGTATGAGATGAACTCGGTTTTTTCGCCGGACGGCAGTGAGTTCTTCTACGTCATATCCACGTCTACCCCCGAGGAGAAGAAGCAGGGTCACTACTACTACGTGATCATGACGAGCAGGATCGTGGACAGAGTCTGGTCAGCGCCCGCCAGACTCAAGGTCATCGGTGAATCCTCGGCAACCGATATCGCTCTGGCGCCTGACGGACGGCTCTACTTCTGCTCGGACGCGCAGTCGCCGTGGAACGAACCCACGGCCCTGGATCTTTGGTATGTGGAACGATCTGCGGAGGGCTGGTCCGATCCCGTCAACGTCGGGCCCGGGATCAACACGGCGAAGAGCGAGACCCAGCCGACGTTCACGACCCAGGGGAAGATGTACTACCCCTCGGTGCGGGAGGATACGAGAGGCGGCGTGGATATCTACCACGCGACTCGCAACGAAGACGGCTATTCGAACCCCGTCAACGTCGGGGCCCCGGTCAACACGGAGTTCAACGAGGGGAACTCTTTCGTGGCTCCGGATGAAAGCTATCTGCTCTTCGCTCGCTGGGGCATGCCCGAGTCCATCGACGGTGGAAAGGCGCTCTACATCAGTTTCAGGAAGGATGACGGAGGCTGGACCGAGCCGATCAACACCGGGCCGAGCGCTGGGCTGCGGGGCAGTCTCGCCGCATTGTCGCCCGATGGTCGCTATCTCTTTTTCTCGAGCGGGGGCGACATCTACTGGGTTGACTCGAGTGTCATCGACGTCCTCAGAGACCAGGCGTTCGCCAAAGCGGCGTCGGCCACCAGGTGAGCGGGCCGGCCACTCATTCCGA
>RCNE010001353.1_pt1 | contig 13238 bp, 13 predicted proteins | sample 2041361 | NCBI WGS metagenome assembly RCNE01 (sample SAMN09708229, study PRJNA481090) | Marine sediment metagenome, whole genome shotgun sequencing project.
AATGTCACATCCAGGAGTTTGCTATCAATACTGATGTACGTGACGGCACCTGCCGCGACGGCAGTGTGCTGGCGTGGCAGCACGGGAGAGATCGCGTTACGTGCTGCCTTCGCCCCTCCCGCGATGGTCTGAACGACTTCGCCGCCATCAACGAGCGCTATCACCCCTGACAGTACATAGACCGCCTGCTTTTCGGTATCGCCTTTCTTGAAAATCTTCTGGCCGCGATGTGCTTCCAGCAATTCGATCTTGTCGTGAATCTCGCGGAGGTTTTCCGTCTTCAGCCCGTTCAGTGGGGAGAGGCTCTTGAGTTGAGCTATGTCGAGCTTTTTTTCCATCGAGTTTGAGTCTGTCCTTTCCGGTACAAGTTCCAGTCCGGGATGCGTCGGAGTGTAGCACGAGGCGGAAGTCTGCTATTGGCGTGATATTGATGGTGAAAAGAGAAGCGCAGAGGCAAGCCGCACAGATGTAGACCGCGTCACAATCTTGGTCTCGCCAAGTGTGACCCGTGTCACCGAGACAAGTACGCCAAACCGCTACGGTTAATTGGAATAGTCCAGGTGTGTGACCATGTCAAGATACTTCCGCCATTCAAGTTTGACTTTAATTGCCCTTGCAGCGCTTCTATCGGCAGGCTGCAGTTACACACCGTCGCAAACCGAATCTGCGGAAAAGACCGACACCATACTCATAGTAGGACTGGAGGATGGCTCTTTCGTCCGTCAGACTGTAGCGCTTGGTGCTGACATCTGTGTGAAGCAACTAGACAACCCTACGACCACTTGCCTGCGGCAAGGTGATGCCATCTTCAACGGCACTGGAGTCGTTGTCGGTTATGAGATGCTAAGCGAGACGATCGAGCTTCAAGGTCTGAACTAACTCTCCCGTCGCCCACGATTCAATGTGTGAGCGATTTTATTTCGGCCAATAATTCCTGCATTGGCGCTGGTTTTCGAAAGCAGCTTGTGAAGCGCGCTTTATCTTCTTCCGATAATTTCGAGGCCGTTAGCGCGACGATCGGATTCGAATAACCGCTACGCCGTAGTTTTGCGGCTGTCTCAATTCCGCTCATCCCGGGCAAATTACAATCCATCAAGACGATGTCCGGCTCATAGGCAAGCGCTTTTGACAATGCCTCTGCGCCATTCGTCGATACGATGAGTCCGTATCCGGCACGATGAAGATAATACTCGGCGAGCGCCAACATATCTTCGTCGTCGTCACACACCAGGACACTGATCGCTTTTGTGGCATACGACTCCTCGGGAGGCGCCATGAGCACCTCTGGCTGCGCATCGGTAATGGCGTTGCCAGCAGCTATGGGCAAATTAACCGCGACGGTGCAACCTCGACCGGGCGTTGAATCGAGCGAAATCTCACCGCCCATAAGTTGGGCCAGGCGCAGCGAAATCGCCAGCCCTAAGCCTGCGCCCTTCTCTGCACCGGCAGTGCCGCCTCTTTCGAAAGCCCGAAAAACTCGTTCCTGATCCTCAACACTAATACCCGGACCCGTATCTGCAACCGATGAAACCAGTCGCCCGTCTGCATAGGTTGTCGTCAACTGAATCCCGCCATCGTCCGTGAACTTCACAGCGTTGCCGAGAAGATTTATCAGGATCTGCCGCAACCGAACCTCGTCCGCCCGAATTATTTTCGGTACGGCTTCCCCAATCTGGCACGCGAATGACAGTTCTTTGTCCGCCGCCATCGGGGCCATCATCGCTGCAAGATCATCCAGCAATCTGTGCAAATCGAAATCCGTTTCTCGAAGTTCAATCTGTCCTGCATCAAGACGTGCATCGTCAAGCACGGCTTCTACCAACGTATTTAAGTGATGAGCGGAACGCGCAATGGCCTCTACGCTTTTGCGCATCGTGTTTTCGCTGACGTCCGCTTCACTGGCAAGTTCGGCGTAGTTTACGATCGATGCGAGTGGCGTTCGGAATTCGTGAGACATCATCGCTATGAATTGTCCCTTGCTACTACTGCTACGTTCCGCGTCCTTTCGATGATGGTCCAACTCGGTTTTCGCCTCCACCAATTCACCAATGAGGTCGCGCTGTCGGCCGATCAATCGTTGTTGGCTGGCGTGCAGTAATCTTAGCTCGTTGACCGCCTGTTGCTGAACCTGAATCGAATCGTGGTCCCGTTTCGCATCGAGGAGCACAACAAAGTGGTTACTCCCATCGGGGATTGTGTGCACATGCGCCACAGATTCCCCGGCGGAAACGAAATCAATAACCCGCGGCACCACATCCAACAAGCCGAAGAGATAAGGTGCCTCCTGCAGCATGTCGGACCCAACAACGGCTGATTCCAGACCACACCAACGGGTATCACCCCAGGAGTTGATTAATCGGTAGTTTGAGTCGATCTGAAAACAGGCAGGACGCGCATCAGTAGAAAAGTATTTCTGCAGGTACTCGATAACTTGTTGCGGAAATGTCATGGCTAACGTTCGAGGTCTGTTGAAACAATGAGCTCCGCTAACCTCGTCAATGCCAATTCCACGTCATCGCCGGTCTTGGCGCTGGTTCTATAAATGTGGTGGAAATTCGGTCGTAGCGACTCGATCATTTCGTCCGAAATCTGCCACAGCCCATCGAGATCTTTCTTGTTGAGGAGCAGGACACTCGGGGGCGAACTGTAACGCTCTTCGATTTGCTCTCGCAGGTTGGCCACTGAAGTCACTGTTTGGGGACGCGTCCCATCTGCGACGTAAACGATGCCTGATGCGCCACGAAGATAGGCGAACTCCCGGCTGCCAAACTGTTTTGCGCCAGCAACGTCCCACACGATCAACTTGACCGCGACGTTTTGCTCGGCGAGCTCTATCACTTTCGTGTCAATCTTCACGCCGACAGTTGTAAGGTATTTGTCGGAAAACTGGTTGTTCACGAATCGTTCAATCACGCTGGTCTTACCAACGGCGAAGTCTCCGACAATACATATCTTGCTCGTAATCATCGTTACGAACGACCATCCAGTGGAGCCAGACTAAGCTCAATGCTCGCGTTTCGTCTTCCCGGACCATCGTCCGAGGACGTCTCATCAGGATCGACATCAGCCTGCTTAAGCTCATATGCTGAGATACCGAACTCTAATAGAATCGCAGCAGTCGCCTCAGCGCGGCGCAATGCCAGTCTCGCATTCGCCTCTGCGTCGCCAACTGTATCCGTAGATCCAATGACCGTCACTCGCAGTATTCGATCCGATGACAATGCTTGAGTCTTCAGGTCAGACAATTTCTTCGCATGTTCGCGAAGCAAAGAATCTTGGTTTGAAACAAACGTGGTGCCGCTGCTGAATAAGAAGCGCGTTCCTGACAGCGACTCGCTATCGATTCGGATTCGACGCAGATCGGAGTCGGTTACAGCTGAAAAATCCACTGCCTCGACACCGGCAACTCTATTCACACGAGCTCGCGCTTCCTCGATCCAGGTTCTCGTTGCCTCACCGGTCACTGTGACGGCCGTTCCGACAAGATCGAAGTCTACGGCGTCTGAATCACCCATTGCCTGCTCCACGCGCCGTTCAATGATCTCTCGCTCTAGCGACTGGAACGGTTTCATATCCGCGACAATCGACGCGGCCGAAATTCCGTTATTCTCTGCTACGTCCAAAACGGACAGTGACAGAGGATCACGCATTCCATGAACACGGATCTGATCTCCGTCTCTCGATGCACTCGCGATGTAAAGACCGGGCGTTTCATTCAGCGCGTCAGTCAGTTTTTCCAGCTCATTCGACTCCGTCCACTGACTGAACCAAAGATAAGCGAGCAGTGAAAGAATAACGGCCCCGACGATAATTAACGGCCACGGTGCGCCGCGCTTGCTATCTGCAACATCTTGCGCCGCTTGAAACTCCAGACATTTTTGTAGCTCGTCATCTACACCGGGCACCGAGTCCGTGTTGCCCGCGTAGTCTTTGACGGCGTCACCGTAGCGAAAGTGGATACGCTCGAGAACGGCGCTCAACTCGCTGCGGAGGTTCTTCGGCGGAACACCTCGAATGACGCAGACAAGCATTGCGTGAGGGCCGTGCACTGCCCACAACGTAAACTCGCCCATATCCGCCGATTCAAGGCGGCCCGTTCGGTCGGGTGAGAAGCTCTCTTTTACGAAATCCTGGATCGCGGTGAACATCGCGGAAACCGCGTCACTATCTTTGATTTTCGACGCCGAGTGATGGACATGCTCTATCAGCAGGCCGTTTTCACGACTAATCAGGTAGGCTTGCTCGACCCGATACAACAACGTCCTTTGCATGACGAAGTCGCCGAATGGAATGCCTGCGCGAGAGGCCTGCAAACGCCATTTGAGTCCCTTTGGCGTCAGGCTGTGTTCCACCGCTTGATTAATTTGCTGCGAAAACTCCTTGAGCGTATGAGCAATCGACTTACGAATCGCCGGCCCCATGACCGGATAGAGTGCGTCACTATAGGTTTGTGGATCCTCACGTAATGCCTGCTGCAAACACTCGCCAACCGGGGCGGTCAACGAATCAACCAGATCGGAGCTTTCCTTGTGACTCTGATGTATCGCCTCAGCGAGTACGTCTGCCACATCAACGGTGCGAGTCTCTGGATGTTCAACCCGCTCGGAAATTGAGTCCAGCGCCTCTTTTTCAGCGCCAAACAACAGGTCCTTCAATTTGTCGAAATCGTTCATCTGCGAATGCTGATTCCCGGCCTACCCCTTCGGCAACTTAAAGTCTTTTTTCAGACGCAATGCGACCTCGGATAGCAGTGCCGCCAGGTCGTCTCGACCCAACTTCGTATCAGAAAGTTCCTGCGCTTGTCCTTGTAGCGTAGAACTGAACTGTGCAGATGTTTCACTGATCGCAGTGAAAAGTTCATCGCCCTGCTCTTTCAACGCGGCCCGCAATTGACGTGTTTCTGATTCCATTTGTTCTTCAACTTCAGCAAACCACCCTTCTACTTGCTGTCCAAAAGCATCAGTGTCTTTGGATGCCTGCTTGCCATCGTCGGACCGCGCCTTGCGTTCCGCCTTGACTTGATCCGTTAGCTTTTCGATTTCGCGTTTCGCATACGTATCCAAGCGATCCAGACGTTTCTCAAATCCATTGGAAAGCTGCTCTATGGACTTGGTCAGTCGCTGTTCCATTTCTCCGAAGCGTTTTTCGTAATCGCGCATCTGACCGCCAAATAATATCTGGCGTATCTGATCGACGTTTCCTTCCAACTCATCGGATGATTCAGGTTTACCCTGTTTTTGATTCTCTTTGCGTACCATTAGACTACCCCGTTGTAACGCGCTTATGTCTCATCAGCATTTGCCGATTCGCGCTCTATTCGATAACCGTGCTGATAAACTGCTACTAGTTTCCAGCCGCTATCTTCACTTAACCTCAATTTTTTCCTAAGTCGGCTCACGTGGGTATCGACAGTACGTGTTGAGACATTGTTGTTATCGATACCCCAAATTGATTCGAGTATGTGGCTTCGAGAAAGTAACTTTCCGGCGTTGCGAAACAGCAGTACCGCCAGACCAAACTCTCTATTCGTTAAAGAAATTTCGGCGCCATTCAAACCAATCACCTGCTTTTCGACGTCGATCTCATACGGCGCGGCGTCGATCATACTACCCTGTAATTGCCCAGCTCCGGTACGCCGAAGAACAGCGGCCACGCGGGCCATTAATTCCGCCCTTCCGACCGGTTTCACCAGGTAGTCATCTGCCCCCGCCTCTAGCGCACGCACGATACTCCGTTCCTTGTCTTTAATCGTTGCGATCACAACAGGCGTATTGTCGTTCAATTCGCCGCGTAGCTTTCGCAGGACATCAATCCCGCTGAGGTCGGGCACAATCCAGTCCAGCAAGTAGAGGTCAAAACTATCTCGTCGGACGGCGCGCAAAAACCCGGCCGACTCAAGATGGCTGCTCACGGAATATCCGGCGTCTTGCAACCACAGGGTGACAATCTCTGTCTGATCGGGGTCGTCTTCGAGAAGCGCTATGCGCAATCGATTTTCAGTGGCGTCCATTCCACCACTCTCTGATTCGAATTTATAATTCCTCACCATCGTACAAGCTTCGTTAGGTTTTTTTTCTTATCTAAATACACCCGTCCGAAGCCGATCTCCCTTTTGGTCCGCAGAACACAGTGTCTACGCCAAGTTCAGATGGCGGACAAAATTTCCCAGCTCATTGATTAATTTAGCAACTTTGGCGGAATCGCGCAATTTCGCGGCTTCTTCAAGCTCACCTCCAAGCCGGGTGATTTCGTCAAGACCGTACGCAGCACCGGATCCATACAGCTTATGCGCGGTTTGGACGATTGCCGAAAAATCTTCTTCGGCTAGCGAAGCATTCAGCACCTTGAGTTCCTTCTCACGCCGCTCGATGTATTGCGACATCAGGCGTCGGGCAAACGGATCGGAGACGGCGATCGGCGCATCTTCGTCACCCGGCATAGTCGTTCACCTTGTGCAGATAATCAGTGACCTTTCTCACACCGCCGCCTCCGATATTGTCCGCTAGTAGGAAACTCTCGCCGGCAGCGCTTTTGCCTGAGAGACCCAACCCTGCACGACGATCGCGCTGGGCGGCCGACGAACGAGGTTCTTCACGCCGTTCACCTCAGCCATCTTCGTGGCAAGGTTCTCAGCGTTTCGATTCTTGAGTTCTTTTACCGTATCAACGCCAGCATTTTCGAGCAATTCAGCGTACTGACTCGCAACACCATTGATGCGAAACAGGTCCGCCATGTTGACACATTTTAGAATGCGGCCCTCGTTTATTCCGGTAACCGATGCGAGATTGCGACGGCCAGGTTTATCGGCGCCTTTCTCAAGTAGATCGGCAACCGTTCGAATACCGGCTTTTCTCAAAGCCTCGCCGAGTTTAGGGCCAATTCCTTCAATCTTCTCGATGCTTTTTGACATCGTATTTCTCCAATTAGTATGTAAAAAAATGGCGGTCGCGCAATTCCCCGCACGACCACCATCGTTCCAGCTTCGCTCGCGATTAAATCAAAGCTCTATATCAAGGCTTTCAATTACCTCAACCGGAACGTAGTTGCTTCCAGCGGGGAGGCCATTGGCAACCGCGTACTTCTGTGCGGCGGCGAGCGTTTGTCCGCCGATGATGCCGTCAAGTCCAGCCTTGTAATAACCTTTATCGGCTAAGGACTTCTGCAACGTCAGAACGTTTGCGCGAGTCATATTGACTTCGCAAACTACCTGACGCCATTCCATGCTCTCATCACTAACTTTGCTTGTCTTTGTGACGGTCTCGTACTGCGCAGGAATTGCGATTCGGCGTTCCTGTGCTGCGGATACGAGCTTCGTTACATCAACATCACCATACTGCGCGGGAATTTCGATCTCACGAGTGGTCGGCGGGTGCGCCTCTACTGTTTTCGTAACAATCTTGTATTCCGCCGGAATGGCCGCTTCGTCTGTTCGCGCAGGAGATACCAGGACGCGTTTTGAAACGGTCTTGAAGCTAGCGGGAACCTCGATCAGACACATAATCTCACCAGTGTCAGATGTTGATTGAGAAAGGACGCTGCCTGACTGAGATGCTGCTGGACCCTTCTTCCATTCAGTGTGGGCCGCTTTGTCCAGTACGCGTTCCGTTACGGTTTCGTAAACGGCCGGGATCTCGACGAGCTTCTTGGAAGCAGGTCTAACGAGAACCCGTTCCTGAACTTCTTCATATACAGCCGGAACGAGTTCCAGGCGTGTGGAAGCCTCTTTGATGAGGACGTTTTGTTTGGCCGACTCAAAACGAGCAGGAGTAATCTCATAACGCTCACCAGCTTCTCGTACAACAACTTGTTCAGATGCTGTGTTGTATGTCGCCGGAATCAGAACGCGTGCGTAGCACTGGCCTGCCTTTGGGTTAGGCGGAAAAAGACTGGCATCGGCGGACATGCTTCCGACAGTCGATCCAGAATTAGCCGCATCATTGCGTGCCATCTCAAGTCGATGCTCTGAGTTAGCAAGCTCCGATTCGAGTGCCGCGATACGCTTCTGCGATGCGCTCAGCTCAGTCATAGATACTGAATCTGCTGTCGTCGAAGAGCTGCTGCCCTCATAGTTACTTCCTGATTCGGCTGCCACGGTTGAACAGCCTGCGGCGGTGGCCGCGCTGACGAAGATCGCCAGTGTTTTCAAATATTGACGGTTCATACCCCAATACTCCTGTTTGTTGTTAATAGGTTTTAAAAAGATGTCGTTCCAAGAACGTGGGGCGAGTATAGAGATGAAAATGCGACCCCAGCCACACTGTGACAATGTGTGACATTTGCGAGGCTGGGGTTACAAATCGCGACGCTTACGCAGTTTCTTGCGCCGCCGCGAGTCTCCGTGCCGAACCTGGTTCTGCGCTAAACTGCGCTGCCTGCGACACCCAATTGTCGCGATCTATGCGACCCTTGAACGTGTCCAGGCGATCGTCGATCTGGCGAATATCCTGGGCTGTCCAATCAGCGATCTGCCAAAAATAGAAGATGCCGTTCTTGTTGAGACGACTCTCAAGGTGCGGCCCAATACCCCAGATATGACTTAGGTCGTCTTTTTCTACGGGCGCATCCGGATTGCTCGCTTTGAGCTGAGCGTTTTTGTCCAGTCGACTCCATAAGCGATTCCACTCCGCCTCGTCAGATCGAGCGGCTGCTTCACGCGGATCCTCATCGCTCTCACTGATATCAACGAAGTTTCGCTTTGTCATCCAGCGTCCGAATAGAAACGCGGACAACGACACGAGTAGAAAAAGAAGAGTATATTTTGCAAGTACGTAGGTCATTTTCGTTTCCTTGTTTTTCCGAATGTAGCCGCAGAACGTTCGCAGAACAATTGGGCAATTGTTAACGATTGTTACCTGCGAACGCGTTACGGAAGTCGGTAGGACACAAACGCTGCCGTGCTATCAGTTTGATCGGAGCCGTGTTCGGGTCGCGAGAGGATCACGACACAATGTTTCACAATTGCTGGTCGTTTCGTTCCGTAAGCTACTGGCTCTTTCCGATAGATACTCGAGGACAAAATGATGGACATTAAGAAACTAGCAATTGAAATGTTAATGAAGAAGATGGGAAACAATAGCGACCAAGGTGCTGCTGAATCAGCGTTGAGCGGACTCGTCGGTCCTGGCAATGACTTTGATCTCGGCGGCCTTGTAGGTCAGCTCACTGGCGCCGGCGGGGATGTCGCAGGCATGGCCAAATCGTGGCTTGGCGATGGGGACAACGATGCCATTTCGGCCAGTCAGATTCAGGACGTTATTGGTGGAGACAAGGTTAGTGCCTTTGCAAGCAAACTCGGTATTAGTCGTGACGAGGCGAGCAGCGGGCTTTCCGAGATGCTCCCGCAGCTGATTAACAAGAGCAGTAAGGGTGGAAACTTGCTGGATTCAATCGGTGGTATCGGCGGACTGGCTGGCATGGCTTCGAAGTTCCTGAAGTAGCCAACCAGACCACCGTAATCACTATCGCAACAAACGGCTGTGTTGCACGAACTACTCTTTCAGTATTCGTGCAGCCCAGCTGTTTGCGAGCGACTTAGCCGCTTCAGTTCCGCCCAGACCAAAGGCCAATGCGGCCGCAACTGCAACGCTACCAATCGTGAATCCGAAAGCCATGTTGACGATATTGTCGGCGAGACCCATCGACCTCAAACCCATAGCCAGAACAAGACCGAGGATCGCGATTCTGGCGATATTTGCCAGTCCCGACGATCCGGCTGCTGAGACTTTCTCGTGCGCTAGCGTACCCAGGAAGTTACCGACGATGAGAATCACGCCGCCAACCAGGATGCCGCCACCGAACTCAAGTACACGCGCAAATACGTTGGAGATAATATCGATACCGAGCACGTTCACCGCAGCGGTAGCCGCTGCTAGCATTGAGAAGAACATGATCGCACCACCCACCAGGCGTGTCGGCGTGAACGTCTCCGTAAACAGGCTTTGAGCCCCCATCTTTTTCGCAATACCGTCAAAGTTCATGCCATCAAGCAAGCTGGCGAGAACGAAAACGACAAATTTGGCAACGAAATAGGCAACAAGAAGAATGATCGCTGCACCGATAATACTCGGGACTGCGGCCATGAGCTTTTCGATCATCGCGGATGCCGGGTTCGATATAGACGGGATGTTCAAGACGCCGAGCGCTGACACCGAGATCGGTAGCAATACCGCGGCGAATACGAAAGCACTGCCGAACTTGGATACCTTGACATCGGCACTTCCCGTCCGCTGTTCGATCTGCCCGTCCACTTTGGACAATGCGATTCCCACCACGCTGGAGAGCATCTTTGCTATCACCCAACCTGCATATGCTATGACGCCAGCACCGATAATGTTGGGAACAGCAGAGGTGAATTCTTGCACCATCGTTTGTAGCGGCGCCAGGACGTCGGTCAAGCCGAAGTGTTGCAACACGGCCATCAGAACGAAAATCGTCAGTATTGCCTTCAACAATGACAGGATCGGGGGCCGCATGTCGACGACGCTGCCGTCATCGTTTTCACGTTGAAGCGCGCTCACTTTGTTGAGGACTCTGGAGAAAATACCAACAAAGAGTTTTACAACAAATAACCCAACAATAAGAATGGCCAGGCCGACCAGGGCGTGACCGAGAGCGCTCGACCCGAGAGGCCCGAGCATTCCTGTGATTTTCTCAATTAATGTAGCCATAACACGACTTCCTCAACATGAATGAAATGTGCTGGTCAGTGTACAGGCCTTAAACCGCGCTCTTCGGGGTTGAATTGTTAACGATTGCAAACTTCTCGCCAAGAAAAAAGCGGGAGGTGAAGACGGTGTGGGGATACAGTTGGACTAGCATCTGCTCCTGCTCAGACTGGAGCGGACGGATTTCACGCAACGATTGGGGAACCGAAATGAACTTTCGCAAACGCATGGCCGAGGTACTGGAACAAAGGAGCCGCACCGATAAACCCAGCCGAACCGTCAACTTGTTGCTGATTCTTCTTATTTCGCTAAACGTTGTTGCCATCTTTCTGGAGTCTGTCGATTCGATCCATCAGCAATATCAACAGGCGTTCTGGTACTTCGAGATATTCTCCGTTGCGGTTTTCACGATCGAGTACTTTGCGCGGGTATGGAGTTGCATTGATCTGAAGGAGACTGGCGTATCGTCGCCCCTCAGAGGACGAATCAAATACATGCTAAGCCCGATCGCATTGGTCGACCTGATTGCGATACTGCCTTTCTATCTCGGTCTCTACCTGATCATCGATCTGCGCTTCCTCCGCGTACTGCGACTTCTGCGGCTGTTTAAGCTCACCCGCTATTCGCCGGCTCTGGGTGCATTACTGGATGTTGTCCAGAAAGAATCTGAGGCATTACTTGCCGCGATTGTTGTGCTCATGATGATGCTCGTTATCTCGGCCGGAGGGATTTACCTTCTCGAGAATGAACTCCAGCCTGAAACATTTGGCAGCATGCCCAGTTCCTTGTGGTGGGCGATCGTAACGCTGACGACCGTCGGTTATGGCGACGTCGTACCCATTACGACAATGGGGAAAATGTTTGGAGGTCTGATAGGCCTGCTCGGCATCGGCATGATTGCCCTGCCCGCGGCGATCCTGGCTTCCGGGTTCGCGGAGAATATTCGCGATCGCAAACAAAAATACAACCGATCTATAGAACATTTCCTGAAAGACGGCGCTATCGACGAGAAAGAGCGTTGGCAACTGGAAGAACTGCGCCGCGAATTGGGGCTGGATAGCGACCAGGCGCTGCAGTCACTGCATGAAATCATGCAGCAATCCCGCCACCTGGCCCCAACGAAGTGCCCGCACTGCGGTAAAAAAATGGATTAAGTCAGGGGCGACGGCACCAATACCCCCAGGGCTTTGATTTTTCGCACAAAAAATAGGGCAATCGGTACGTTATTTGACATAGTTCACGGAATCTTAAGGATGCTCTATGACATCCTCAGTCGCATTCTCCCGAGTCTCTTGGGTACGGCTAGGCTGCAATATGTTAAATATCGATAACTTAAAATCTAACGGCAGCGATCGCCTCGGATTGGCGATGGTCGTGGCCTCGCTGGCCGCGATCGCGTTGATTGTTGCAACTTTGTTATGGCATGAGAAAGAAACCCAGGAAACGCAGATTCGCGCGCAGGGTGTCAGCCTGACACGACTTTTGTCGGGCATGCCCTATGCACAGCTCGTACCGACAGCAGGCCAGCAAAGCCTCCTGAGCACAATCTTCCAAAGTCAGAATGACCCGAATTTCGCCTACGTCGCCCTTGTCGACAACGGCAACTTGCCAGTGGCAGTCAGCTCTGCGCCGGGCGTAACGGTGTCTCCGATGGAGTGGCCTGAGACTCCTGTCGGTTGGTTGTCTGAGCGCACGGTGACAGCTGGCGACGGTAAAGATGTCATCGAATTCTACAGCCCGCTTTATGCTGATGGATCGATCGTCGCTTACCTTCGTCTCGGTTATCTTCTTCCCGGAATGGGGGTCAGCATGGAACGACTGCCATTCTTTGCGACTCTCGCGCTGATCGTTTTTCTATTGACGCCGCTTTTCTATCTTTTGGTGCGTAAAGAGGTCCAGCCCTTAAAGGAAGCTAACGCCAGAATTTCCAGTGCGATTGAAAGCGAACAGTTTCGCCAGGTCGAAATCGGTACAAGCAACGAGCTCAGCAGCTTTATTGATCGATTTAATGCCCTTGTCGATTTTGCCTCACAGCGGATCGATCGTCTGGAAAGCGAGAAGGAAAGATTGACAACGTCAAAACACCTGATCAGTTACTCCAAGACGCGGGTCGAAAATGTCCTGGAAGCGATTCCGGAGGCCGTTCTTGTGCTGGATCAGTCGGGCAACGTCAGCTTCGCAAACCACCGATTTGCCTCATTGATGGACGTACCACTTGATGAAGTCGTGGACTCTGACCCGTCTGACTGGTGCGAAAACCCTGAATTGCTCGAAGTAATCTCGAATTGTTCAGGCCGAGCAGCAACGAGCTACCTGTCGCAAACCGTTCGCATGGATATCGGTAGCAAGAAGAAAAGAAAGTCGACGGTCAAGGCGTATCCGCTATTTTCCCCAACAGATTCAACGGAAACTCTCGGCACGCTGATCGTATTCCGTGACGTTTCCAAAGAAACTGCCATGCAGCGCCAACAAGGCGAGTTCGTCTCCCATGTTGCTCACGAATTAAAAACGCCGCTCAATACCTTGTCACTTTGTAGCGAAGTGCTGCTGGACGATGACGGCGACGATCCGCAG
>RCNE010001354.1_pt1 | contig 13233 bp, 14 predicted proteins | sample 2041361 | NCBI WGS metagenome assembly RCNE01 (sample SAMN09708229, study PRJNA481090) | Marine sediment metagenome, whole genome shotgun sequencing project.
CTTGGGACTCGATCTGGCTTCGGAAGGACACATAGAGGTGAAAACGTTCAGGCTGTGGCGCACCGCGGCGGCGACGACCGGTCTGCTGTCTGCTGCTGTGTTGATCTTTGCGGCAGGTGTCAGCGGCTCGGTAACCGCATCGATCTCTCCAAATGACACCGCAGAGACAATCGCGTCGGCCCTCTTGGACAACACCAACAACCTCGTTACCGGCAACTATGTGCTGCTCATCTCGGTCTTTTTTCTTGTCGTCTTCATTGGATACCTGAGATCTGCACTCCTCCCCGAAGAAGAAGGAGGAGGAGGAGAGAGTTGGCCGGCACTGATCGGGTTCGGCGGCGGGTTAGTTGCCGCTGGTGTTCTGTGCATCGTTGCGTTGATCGGTGTCGCCCAGGGCCAGATCACCGACTACGGCGCCGACCCTGTGGTCGCCCGTACGCTGGTCACCTTGGGCTGGAACGGGATCTGGATGACGGCCCCCGGCTTCGCCGCCCTCACCGCCGGCATGTCTCTCACCTCGCTTCGCCACGGAACTCTCCCCCGGTCTGTGGGATGGTTGGGTGCTGTTGCCGCGGTAATGCTGCTGACCCCGTTTTGGGGAATCGGGCTCATGGGTGCGTTGCTTTGGATGGCCGTAACGAGCATCGCCCTTACAGTTCGGGAGCTACGAACCACCGAGGACTGACGACCGCTCTATTGTTCTGGCTATTGGAACCTGAGTGACGGAGGAAAGTCCCCGATGGCGACAGATGGCTTCTACCTGGGCGGCGTAATCGACGGCGCAACCGGTGACCGCACCGGAGACCTGGTCGACTACGACCCGACCGACCTAACAACCCACGGCGTGATCGTCGGTATGACCGGCTCCGGCAAGACCGGTCTCGGCATCATCTACCTCGAAGAAGCACTGCTTGCGGGCATTCCAACTCTGATCATCGACCCCAAAGGGGACATGACCAATCTCCTGCTCACGTTCCCCGATCTGGCCCCATCGGACTTCGAGCCGTGGGTCGACGAGAGCGAGGCACGGAAAGAGGAAAAGACCGTTCCGGAGCTGGCCGCCGAGAAGGCGGCCCTGTGGACCAAAGGCCTGGGCTGGTGGGACCAGGACGGCTCCCGTATCAAAGAGTTGCGGGACAAGGCAGGTTTCACCATCTACACGCCTGGGTCCGGCGCCGGCGTGCCGCTCAACATCATCGGTTCACTCTCCTGCCCCGACATCAGCTGGGACACGGAAGCCGAGACACTGCGTGACGAAATCGAGGGGTTCGTCTCCGGCTTGCTTGGTCTGGTCGGCATCGAAGCTGATCCCATCTCGTCGCGGGAACACATCCTGATCGCCAACCTGGTCGAAAACGCCTGGAGAGCCGGGCGTGATCTCGACATGGCCTCGCTGCTAGCCGAGATCCAACGGCCACCTCTGCGCAAACTCGGTGTCTTCGAAATCGACACGTTCTTCCCGGAGAAGGACCGCTTGGCACTCGCCATGAAGCTGAATGGCCTCGTTGCTTCCCCGGCATTTGCGAGCTGGGTAGAAGGACCCGACCTCGACATCGAGTCGTTGTTGTGGAAGGACGGCAAGCCGCAGGCGGCCATCGTGTACATCGCCCACCTCAGCGAAGAAGAGCGGCAGTTCGTCACCACGCTGGTGATGTCGAAGGTCATCACCTGGATGCGTACCCAAGCCGGGTCAGGTGACCTGCGCGCTCTGGTTTACATGGACGAAGTATTTGGTTTTGTGCCGCCGACGGCAGAGCCGCCGGCAAAGAAGCCCATCTTGACCATGCTCAAACAGGCAAGAGCATTTGGGGTGGGGATGCTGCTGTCGACGCAGAACCCGGTCGATCTTGACTACAAGGCAATGTCCAACGCAGGGACCTGGTGCATAGGACGGCTCCAGACAGAACGGGACAAGGCCAGGATTCTGGAAGCCCTGCAATCAGCCCGTGGCGATACTGACATTTCCGAACTCGATAGGACGATCTCCGGCTTGGACAAGCGGCAGTTCCTCCTCCACAACACCCATGAGCCCGAGCCAGTCCTGTTCACGACCCGCTGGGCGCTGTCGTACCTGCGGGGACCACTCACCCGAGAGCAGATCTCGACGCTGACCGACTATTCGGCCCCGGCTCCACAACCAGCCGGTGCGGCTGCAGACACACCGGCACCCGCACCCGAGCCGGCGCTTGGCAGCGACGAGACCCCGGTAATGCCCAAGATCGCAGACGGCGTACCGGTCTATCACCTGTCGGCAGACGCACCGTGGGGTGACCGGTTTGGAGTTTCGCCCGGTTCGACGCAATTCACTGCAGCACTGGCGGCACGAGTCCACCTCACCTACGACGAGCGGGTCGCCGATCTCGTTCACCAGGAAGAATGGGAAGCGATCATCATGCCGCTGGGCAACCGCCTCGATGCGGACACAGCCGTCTATGTGGACTACGACGACCGTGACTTCACTGAAACGGCACCTGAGACAGCCACCTACCTCATCCCTGAAGGGGCCATCGACAAGGCCTCATATTTCAAGAGCGCAGCGACGGCCATCAAGGAGTTTTTGTACCGCGGGCAGAAGATCACCATCTTCAAGAACCCGGGCTTGAAGCTGTACTCCCGTGCCGGCGAGACCCGGGATTCGTTCCTGACCCGCTGCGATGAGGCTGCCCAGACCGCGGCAGATGCGCAGGCGGCAACCCTGCGCGACAAATACGAGCGTCGGTTCACCACTATCAAGAATCAGATAGCGACAGCCGAACGACGTGCCGAGGAGATCGAAGTCGATCTGCAAGGTGCCAAGCAGAAGGAAATGATTGACGGCGCCAGCTCGGTGATCAACATCCTTCTTGGACGCAGAAGCACCAGATCCGTCACTGGATCGGCTCGCAATCGAGGAGCCACCAGGTCGAAAGAGGCACGCCTGCGTACCGCCCACGCCAAAGCCGATGACAAATACACCGAGCTCCAGACTCTCGAAGCGGACCTGGTCGAGGAGCTCGAAGACATCAATGACAAGTGGGAAGACATCGGCGAACAGATCGACGAGATCGAAGTCGGACTCGAAAAGACCGACATCCAGATCGAAGAAACAGCTCTCGTCTGGCTTCCGGTCGACTAGCCGGCCACGACAAGATCGGTATCCTGCCGGTTCACGACGTAGACTGCTGCTCCAATCAGTATGAGGCAGGGGACAATGGACAACCGCCCGGCAATTGTTCAAATAGAAGAACACACCACAGACGAAGAAACCAGCGTCACCATCTCGTTGAGCTGGCAAGACGAGCACTTCTTTGGTACTGCATCGGGTAGCCCCGATGAATCCTCACGGGCGCGCCTGGTCGGTGAAGCAACGCTCCGTGCGGTCGAAGAAGTAGCCGAGCATCGAATCAAGCTGCAACTGGAGGCGGTGGCCACTACTGAGCTCGGGGCTACGCAGATCGCCATGGCTCAGGTCCTGATGGATGGCGTCCCGATCCCGCTGGTGGGAAGTGCCCTGCTAAGCGAGCACGACGCAACGGCGGCGACCGTGAAAGCGGTTTTGGACGCGATCAACCGTCAGCTAGTTCAGGTTCTGTAGCAAGGCAATCAGTCCTGCTGGGTTTGCGCCCACATCAGATCACGAATCGTGACCACACCGAGCAATTCGCCATCGGCCATCACCGGTAGATGCCGGTAGCCGGTCTCCAGCAACCAGGCCACACCTTCTGCAACAGTGACGTCAGGTTTGAAGGTGTCTGGGGACTCGCTCATCCATTCCTCAACGAGTGCCGCCCCCAGATCGGTGCCTTCTGAAACGGCGACGACAATGTCACGTTCAGTAAGGATGCCGGCTAACTCACGGTTGTCGATCACGACGATGTAATCGACCTCTTGATCGGCCATGGCTTCGGCTGCCTCGGCAAGAGTGCCTTCCGGGCCGACGATCTCGGTGGTTCCACCGACTAGTGCATGCAGGCGCATAGTCCCTCCGCTCGTTCCGACTGCACCGACACTACCTGTTGGATCCCTCGGAATGAAACTAGTCCGAGCGGCACCGACCGAGTCGGTTGAGACGGATGAGGGCAACTATCGCTACAGCCCCCACAACTCCGATGATGCCGAACGCGATCAACTCCATTGGAGGATGCTGCAAGGAACCGTTACTGATACCGCTGGAGCTAGAGCAGGTCTTGCTCGCGGATGCCAAACGACGGGTGACGGAGACGGCACAACGCCAGCTTCTCGAGCTGACGAATGCGTTCCCGGGTTAGCTGGAACTCATCACCAATCTCTTCGAGAGTCCGGGGGACACCGTCGTAGAACCCGTAACGCAAAGCCAGTATCCGGCCCTCACGCTGGGGGAGACGCTCGATGGACTTGCGCAAACTATTGGCAATGTCCATTTCCTCAGTGACCCGCATCGGGTCGATGGCATCTTCATCCTCGATGAAGTCGCCCAACTGAGCGCCGTCTTCGCCAACGGGCTGTTCAAGAGAGACCGTGTCGGCAACGCTAAGCGCAAGCTCAACCTTGTCCACGTTGACACCGGCTTCTTCTGCGATCTCCTCGGGACGTGGTTCACGACCGAGCTCGGCTTTCAGGCTGGCCTGGGCCGCACGAACGGCCGCCAAGGTGTCGTGAAGGTGAACCGGGATACGAACGGTGCGGGATTTATCGGCAATCGCACGAGTGATCGCCTGACGAATCCACCAAGTTGCATAGGTCGAGAACTTGAAACCCTTGCGCCAGTCAAACTTCTCGACCGCACGGATCAAGCCCAGGTTCCCTTCCTGAATCAGGTCGAGAAAGTCAATGCCTGACGTATTGGCATAGCGCCGCGCATTGGCAACCACGAGACGAAGGTTGGCGGTGAGGAAGGCATCCTTGGCCTCACGACCACGACGGATGTGACGCCGTAGCACCATCTCTTCAGATTTGCCCTTGAAATCAGCCTTATCGAACTTCTCCTGGGCATTCTGCCCGGCTTCGATCTTCTGTGCGTACTCAACCTCTTTTTCAGCGGTGAGCAGCTCGTATTCGCCAATTGCGGTGAGGTATTGGCTGACCAGGTCGGTGGTAAGCCGGCCCCGATCGTCCGTTAGTTTGTTCTTGTCGAGGTCTTTGCGGGAACGCGACAAAGTGTCGCGGTCAATCCGCTCTTTTGCTTCTTCGCGCTCGTTCTTCGCTCTGTCGAGAAGCTTCTCTCGCGTTTTGCTGGTCTTCGCCATTAGGGAGGTCCTCCGAGACCGTCTAGCCCTTCGCCGCGGCCGCGCGTCAGCGGCTTTGGTCGTCCTTTTCGGGGGTCATTCACTATCACATACGTATTCACGTTTGTGAACCCCCCAAAATGGTTTCTTTTTTGGGGGCTTGCGTCAATGCACGATTGACCTGCATGCCCGTTCGTATTCACAACTTGAACGTATCTCCCATCTGTGTCGGAGTAAAGACCCCTTCCGGATGTGGGTATAAAAATTCCCGTTCAGTACCACTGAGAACCATTGCGGGGCCGGGATTGTTCCCGCTGGATACACCTGCCTATCGGGCCGGAGTGCCCCCAGTTTGGTCCCAGTTCCGAGGAGCCATTCTGAACTCTCGTCGACTCTGTACGCTCCGCCACTATGGATCTCTTCGACAGCGGCAACGAGCACTAACTGTTTACGGGGCGATGGAGTCGACTCATCCCTGGCGAGCCGCTGTCGACTCGTCACACGAATTCGTCGATACGCTACGCACCGGCAGCACCACCTGACACGTGCGGGATCGGTTCACGTGCCTCCGCCAGCGACCCTGGCTGGTACCGTTCCTATGACACCTCCGCTCGACCCAAGGGATTGCTCATGTCAGTGTGGTTTGAAGGAAAGAGCGAAATCGACTGCAATCTCCAGCAGGTGCAAGGCGCCTTCGATAGCTATGGCGAGCATTACCTCGACGTCATCCGTCTCATGCCAGGGTTGACAACCGTTGAACTGCTCGAGCAGGGGCCCAACTCCGTGACCATCAAGACCAATGAAGGCCTCATGACACGCACCAACATCACCAAGCGCATTGATGCTGAGAGCGTGGTTGTGGAATTCGACGAAGTGTACGAAGCCGGATCAAAGATCACTGTCACGTCGCACTTCACTGATGAATTCACGACAAGCGACACCGGAGTGATGTATCGCACCGTTATCAGCGATGTCGCGGCCCCCGGATTCTTGGGTTTCTTCTACCTCAGGTTCGGCGGCTCCAAGATGGGAAACGCCTTCCTAAAGGCGTATACGACGTATTTCGAGAGGCCCATCGACTGAAGCCAGCGGCCGGCTGTCGGGACGAGCCCTCACCTTTGGTTCAGGACCGTTCACCGGTGATGGATCGGAGTGCGCCACTACAGTCCTTTGGATGCTTGATATCCAGTTTGCTCGCAGCGGAGATGTCCAGGTGGCCTATCACGTTGTGGGTGACGGGCCGGTGGATATTGTCTATGTCCAAGGGGCATGGTCCCATCTCGAGGTGGGGTGGGAGCTCCCGGCCTACCGTCGGTTCTGTGAGCTGTTGGGGGAGTTTGCTCGTGTGATCCTTTTCGACAAAAGCGGGATGGGGATGTCGGACCGGGTACCGGGCACCACCCCGCTCGACGTCCGGATGGACGATATCTCGGCTGTCATGAACGCCGTTGGCAGCGAGTCCGCCACCCTGATCGGAGAATCTGAGGGGGGTCCTTTGTCCATGCTGTTCGCGGCCGCGCATCCGGAGCGAACCACGGGCTTGATCCTCATGGGCGGCGAGGTGCGAGAGCGCGCGGACGAGGAGTGGCCATGGGGCGAAAATACCGAGGCAAGCTTCGAAGCGGCGATGGCCAGGTTGCCCGACTCCTGGGGCAAGCCTGGACCGTTCATGGAGTACTTCGCCCCCAGCCAGGAAGACACCGCGTGGCTGGCGGACTGGTCGGCCCGTTTGATGCGAAATGCTAATACTCCGAGTGGTGCTGAGGCGTTTATGCGGATGGCATTCGACATTGACGTACGCGACATCGTCTCCTCTATCCGGGTGCCGACACTCATCCTTCATTCGGCAGGAGATCGCATATGCCATGTGGAAAATGGCCGCTACCTAGCTCGTGAGATCCCCAACGCTCAGTATGTGGAATTGGCAGGTGCCGATCATCTCCCTTGGTTCGAACCTGACCGTGCTATCGGTGAGATCAGGGAGTTCCTCACTGGCCACAGAGTGGCATTGACCCCCGAACGGGTTCTCGCAACGGTGCTATTCACCGACATCGTGGGGTCAACGGATCGGGCCGCGCTCCTAGGTGACAGACGCTGGCGGACACTGCTAGAGGACCACCATGGTGTCGTTCGAACCCAGTTGGCCCGGTTCCGCGGAGTTGAAGTCAGCACGGCTGGCGATAGCTTCTTGGCGACCTTCGATGGCCCGGCACGAGCGATCCAGTGCGGCCAAGAAATCGGACGGCAGTTGCAAGCGCTTGGTCTTGACGTGAGGGTTGGAGTCCACACCGGTGAGGTCGAACGCGTCGGTGAGGATGTCGCCGGTATCGCGGTCCACATTGGAGCACGCATCGGCGCGCTGGCGGAACCAGGTGAGGTACTCGTCTCGGGAACGGTGCGTGATCTTGTGGCTGGTTCGGGGCTGGAGTTCGCCGACCGGGGTGTGCATGAACTTCGAGGCGTTCCCAGCGAGTGGCGGGTCTTCTCCGCCATCGAGTGATCCGCTACCGCCACATCGTCGACCCAAATCCCGAGTTGCATTCCGACTACCAGACGCAATACTTCGGCGATGCCTGAACTCAGTTCTATCACTGCGTTTGCAGCCCTGTCTTTCGTACTCATCTTCATCCCAGGACCCAGCGTGATGTTCGTCGTCAGCCGGGCAATCGCGCTGGGGAGACGTGCGGCACTTGTAACAGTCCTCGGAAATGCCGCTGGCGTATATGTCCAATTGCTTTTGGTAGCAGCCGGGCTAGGAGCAATGGTGGAAAGCTCGATTGCGCTGTTTGCGATGATCAAGTTCGCTGGCGCCCTGTACTTGGCGTGGCTTGGCATCCAGGCGATTCGGCACCGCCGCCGTCTCGGCGATGCACTTGACGGGACCGCACAAAGCGGTTCCGGCCGTACGGTATTTACCGAGGGGTTCATCGTGGGAATCGCCAACCCGAAGGCGATCGTGTTCTTTGCCGCAATTCTTCCGCAGTTTGTTGTCCCCGGAGGCGCACCAGCGGGCGTGCAGATGGCGGCACTCGGGATCATCTTCGTACTGATTGCTTTGGTCTCCGACAGTCTATGGGGAGTCACCGCGGGCACCGCCCGGCAGTGGTTGGCCCGGTCACCAAGACGTCTCGAATGGCTCGGAACCGCCGGCGGTGCCGTCATGATCCTGCTGGGAGCCCAGCTCGCACTGTCCGGGAACAAGAACTGAGCAACGGTGTCTTCCTAGCGTGGGCATTTGAGCCCGAGAAGACTCACCCCCGGTCGACACTCCAAGATCCGAGACGATGTGTTCGACTGGGACGACCGACGCTCACCCCTCAGCGCCCCTGCCGCCATCTTCCCGACATATCCTTCCAAAATCGAGGTGGCTGGGTAGCGAGACGCTCCGCTCGGGATTGACGGTCTACGTGTGTCCATTCTTCCCAACGAGTATTGAGGGCAGAACGTCTTCGGTGCCTTGGAAGAGAGGCGAACTTCCTACGAATTGGCCTCGTAGACAAAGGCTTCTCATCATGATAGGTTTGTGATAGAGAGTAGTCTGTGTCAGAAAGTGACTGCTATGACAAACCCACCAGAACTGAAAGAACTCGAACAAAGAACGTATGGCGCGACCTATTCCGACGGTGTCATCGACATCTTCGTTGGCGTTTCTCTGGCCTGGATTGGGGCCATGTGGCTGACGTTCCCGGACTATCTGTCCGCAGCAGTGGCCCTAGTTGCTGTATCCATCTCGCCGGTGATGGGGAGGCGGAGAACCTTCGTGGAGGCTCGGACCGGGTACGTCAAGTTCACCGAGCCCCGGCGCCGACGGGAACGAAGAACCTATACGACGGCAGGATTCCTCTTTGCAGGGTTCTTGCTGATGGCCCGGCCCCTCGGATCGCTCAAAACGGGAGACATCGACTGGCCCGTGGGTCCCGATAGCCTCATCACATTGCTGCTGGCGCTAATTGCGGTGGTGCTAGGGGTCATCGTTGGAGGGAAGCGGATGTTTGCGTACGCCACAGCCCTGATCGCCACTGGGGCGATAGCTGCGATGATCGACCCATCATTTGGCTGGCCGTTCCTAATCTCCGGTGCCGTGATCGCTCTGACTGGGTGGGCGATGACGAGGCGATTCGTCAAGCGTCACCTACGCATAGAGGCTTCGTGAACGGACCCAACACCAACCCAGAGCAGCCTCAGATCGAAATTGATCGGCTCATCCACGAACCGGCCCGACTGATCATCATGGCGAACCTGTATATCGTCGACGAAGCCGATTTCGTATACCTCGCCCAGCAGACCGGACTCACCCACGGCAATATCAACACACATATGGCCCGCTTGCAGGCAGGTGACTACGTAGCCGTCGAGAAGATGTTTGTCGGCAACAGGCCTCGAACCGTTTATCGAATCACCGAAGAGGGCCGCGTGGCTCTCCGGCACTACCGCCAACAGGTCGGAAACCTCCTCGGCCAAATCGACCCTCCAGCACCGACCGAAAGCCGCTTATAGCGGCACATGCGGGAAGACCCAGCCCCGTTCGTCGGCGCCGCTGACCTTCCCGCCATATCCTTCCAGGTTGAGGTGGCGGCGTGCTGACGGCTGCGGCCGAGTGTCGACGCCCGCTACCTCTTCCAAGGCGGGGATGGGCGGCCTGGTTTGGGCCGGTTTCGCCCATCGCCTGGAAGTCGGACGGAGTACGGTTGAGGGGACGGCGCTGAGGAACATCGAGGAGTCCACATGCTGCGACCGTACTCTCTCCCGTTGGTGGCTTCGCTCACACTGGTCGTGCTGCTGTTGGTTTCCTGCAGCGATACTGCTGACGACAGTGCAGATACGACGCTCGCCCGGACGACAACCACGACCGCAGCTCCGCCGACAACCACAACTCAACCAGTCCTAGATGCTGAAGCGGTGGCTCGAGCGGCGACGGAAGGAATTGAAGTCACCTTCACCGAGGAAGAGTGCTCGCACTCGGGACCCTCAGTGCTTCCGGAAGGTGAATACGAGATCATCTTCAGGGGAGTGGACGGCAGAAGTCCTGCCGACTTCTACGTACAGAGCATCGATGATGGGAAAACATACCAAGACATCGTTGAATTGCAGGGCGGCGTGCCGGGCAAGTACTACGGCATGCCAGCCTTCATCACGTACGCAACCACCGTTGGCTCCGATTTTGATATTTCCACTGGAGACAGGCGAACCACCTATGCATTTGAGGTAGGCGAGTATTACGTCGATGCATTCAAGGGTTCGGGGGCGTGGTTGTGCGGTGCATTTGCAGTAGTTGCCGAATGAGTTGACCCAGCCTGTGAGGTGCCAGTTCGACGCGCTGCCGAGATCGGCAAATGTCGGGCGGGAACACCCACCGCCACGCATCAGCGCCGCTGCCGTCGTCTTCCCGACATATGTTTCCAGATCGAGGTGGTTGGCTAGGGCAACGTTCCCTCGGTATTGCCGGTTCCGCTCTGACAAGGGTGCGCGATATTGCGCGGGTGGTGAGTGATCTGGGCGGGTGTGGCGGCTGTTGCCCGCTACAGCTCCCCCCCGGGCGTTGCCGCCGTCTTCCTGACATGATTGGGGTTTCGCGTGGCGGTCGAGTTGCGTCGTCTCAGGTGAGCGTTCCGGGAGTACATTTGGGGGAGGTCATAGCGATGACCTCCACTGCCGAGTCTGGCGAACGCAAGGAGGTCCGTCATCGGACGATTGCTCACACTGTCGGTAGGAGCAGTCCTGGTGATCAGCGTTACGGCGTGCAATGGTGATAGCGGAGAAGAGGCCGCAGCACCCGTCGACACCACCGGAACGCCAACCAGCGAACCCACCGGGGAAACCGAAAGCGAGATTATTGAGGTCACATTTGATGGGAACGAGTGCACTGTTGCGGGGCCGACTGAAGTGCCACCTGGGGATCAGGCGTTTGTACTGACAGATGTGAGCGATTTGGGTGCCGTACTGTTTGCGCGCATGCTGGTCGACGGTCACACGTTCCAGGATGCGCTCGACACAGAGCAGGAAGCTGGCGGTCCCGGCGTGTATTGGACAAGGCCATCATGGTTCGCTGGCGCGCCGGTGGATATGGATCCTCCCGAGATCGACCTGGCGGACAACCAACAACTGCTCGCCTCCAGACTCTACGCCGGGAACCATCTCGTTGGCCTCTACACCACCACGGGTTCCGAATTGATCTGGCTCTGCGGTCCTCTGGATGTTGTGGAACCCTGAGTCTGCCGCTCCTCGCCGCAGGACACCAAGGAATTACCACAAAACACTTGGCAGCGAAGCCCCCGGGTTCGTCGGCGACGGCCTTGAGAGTTTCCGGGAACAAACGGCACATCTGGGGCGGGAAGACCCAACCCCAACCTCAGCGCCGCTGCCGTCGTCTTCCCGACATATCCTTCCAGGTTCAGGTTGTGCACAGCAAAGTGGAGTGGGTGAATTCACCCCGGAGGTTGAGCCCTTCCGTTATCAGGTTCACAATCGAGGTGGCTGCCTAGCAAGATCGTGCGCACTCTCGATTGTCGGCTACGTGCGAGAGTGTGGATTGCATCGCATTGGGATCAAGGCAAACGCTGCTGTGCCGATTCGGCCATGTGCGTGCGGTGAATGTCTACGGACCGACCAAATCCACTGTGGTCGATATTCGCTCGAGTTCTGAGATGAGAGCCTCGAACTCTCTGCGACCGAACGATTCGATCAGCCGTTTCGAGAATGCAGACTGCCCGGGCCTGATGCGTTCGATGGCCAAACGGCCATCCGTCGTTGGCGTCAGCAAGGGAGACCTCTTGTGCGCCGGGTTTGGTGATGCTTCGAGGAGGCCTTCCTTGATCAGGCGATTGGCGATGCGCTGCACTGCCTGCCTGGTGATTCCCATCTGGCGGGCGATCCCGGCCGCGGTCAAGGGCTGTCGCAGGACAGCCCCCAATACTTGCCACCAAGCGACGGTGATGCCTGCAGGTTCGGCGAGTTTCTCACCCGCGGCCAGCATCTGACCATTGAGCTTGAAGATCGTCAGAGTGAAATTGCCGCCGAGTTGTGACTCATCCCGCATGTGACATCCCGTCCATGAGGCCGAAGAAGCCGGCCTCATCCTTCCTTCCGTACAGCAGGTACCAGTTGTCGCTGGTCGGCTCCGGATAGAACTCGAGAGCATCGAAGATCGCTCGGGCGAACTCGACCGGCGCAATCGCACTAGCGGTGATCAGGTTGCCGTCGCGAACAGCCAGCTCGTTTCGGTAGCGGCCGTGGCCGTTGTACGCCGGAGACTCGAGAACCTGCGGGGCGTTCGACGTATGGTCGACATCGTTCAGAAGGCCACCACGGGCAAGACCGGTGGTGGCACCGCAGATGGCCGCCACCGGAACTCCGGCGTCGAGAAACCCGCCTGCGGCTTCGACAAACGCCATGTTGGCGCCCGTGAGCCAGTTGTCCGCTCCGGGCAGGATGAGCATGGCGCTCTCGCTGGGATCGAGCTCGCTGATAGTGATGTCCGGCGTGAGCGTGATTCCGCCCTTGGTCGTGACCGGATCGAGCGACTCAGCCACGGTCACGATACGATAGCTTCGCCTGTCCGGCTGCCAGTCCCCTGATCCCAGGTGGGCCAGGGCGAACCCTGCCTCCCAATCCGCCCAGGTGTCGTAGATGGCGATGTGAATGGTTTCCTGCGTCATGTTCCCTCTCCTCAGTAGATTGACAGCATATTACCAATACGACAACATATTGTCAATCTGTGATGCGGTGAGATCTGACCCCTGAATGTTGTCCGGTTCAGATCGGCCCTATCAACGGAACCCCTGGCCGAACTGACCCGGTCCACAGGACTGCGCTCGAAGAATGTCCCCGGGAAGCGCATCGCACACCCTCGGCGCCGCTGACCTTCCCGACATATCCTTCCAGGTCAGTGTCGCTGTGTAGCGGAGCGGCGATGGGTAGCTACATCTCGACCAGAATCTCGTTGACCGATACCTGCGTTGGCCCAGTGAAATCTGCGGCAAAGCTAGCCATTGCCACCTGAAACTCGGGGCTGTTCCTGAGAGTTGCGTACGAATCGGCATCGCGCCATCGG
>RCNE010001356.1_pt1 | contig 13226 bp, 10 predicted proteins | sample 2041361 | NCBI WGS metagenome assembly RCNE01 (sample SAMN09708229, study PRJNA481090) | Marine sediment metagenome, whole genome shotgun sequencing project.
GAAAAAAGCTCGGTCTGCTGCAGCGCCTTCAGTTTGCGGGACAAATCTGCGCCGACGGTGCTGTCAGCCACCTCTTCGGCTGGTTCAACACCGCTGATTATCCGGCCTTGCTCAAGCTCAACAAACAGGTCGAAAACCTCGGGGGATTCGAAACTGGAGTTCAGATAGATCAGCGTAGTGTCCGGCAATAACGCCCGCAGCCCCTTGAACACTGCAATTTGTGTGCCTTGCCCAAAACTCGCCAACGCATTGTCCATAATCAGGATGTCCGGGCGTTTGATCGTTGCCCGGCTCAGGGCCAGCGGCTCGGTAAAAATCGCCGGCAAATTTGCACCCCCTAACGAGAGCGGCAGATCAAAGATCAGCTCAACAACCAGTTGCTTTGCTCCGGAGTCGGTCAGCGCGTCCGATATCAGTTTGCGAATTTCATCTTCCCTGGCGCCCGCTGTATCCGATATCTTGCCAAACAATGCGTTTTCAAGGACCGTCAGACCGGGTGCAAATCGATCAGCATCCAATGGTGCAAAAAGCGGATCGAGTCGCCGCTGCAGTTCTTGGGCGTGGCTTTGGCGCAGCTCCAGGATTTTGGTTTTTATGGCGTCAGGGAATGTCGGCCCAATCTGTTCCGCTGAAATCCTGAATGGAATAATCATTAGCAAAGCCATGTCCGCTTCGCTCAGGACCTCAACACCACCAGAGCGCCCTTTGTCAACAAGGTCGGCGGTTGCTTCAAAAGTTGCCGGTTCGATTCCGAGATTGCGAAACAGCGGATGATCTGTCCCGTCCACACCAAAGATCTGACGCAACATGTCGACAACATCCTGCGTGAGTTGGAACAGATCTTCGTCCAGATTCAGATCACGCAAAAGCTCCATGAATTCGGTCTGTTCGGCCAGCAGTGCCTCAGTAATGGGTCTGATCCGGGTGGCAAAGACCAGATTGTCGATCACCGGCAGTGCTGGATTGTAAAGGTTCTTATCAAAGAAAAAAACGTGCCGCTCAAGTCCGGCGTCTTGCACTGCTTTTGCGATTTGGGGGCGCAACTGGACCAGTTGGTCTGCAAGCTCTGCATTTGAGACAGGGTCGAATTTTTGATCCAACCCGCGCCGAAACAGGGCGGTACTACTGCCCATCCCTTCGACAAGGCTTCCCCACCATTCGCGCAGTTCTTTTTCGTTTTCCAACCCAGCAAGCGACGGATCGAGCCATGGCCCCCGCAAAAGATCGGTGCTGTTGCCTGCGCGTTCGGCCTCTTTATACAACGCAGAATCTGTGCTCGACCGCTGACGTGAGGCCTTCAAAGGCATCATCACATTGTCTTCAAAACTACCCTTAAACATCACCGGACGAGACGACGCGTGGCCGATCCCTGCTGCAATCACACCCTGATGCAGTTTGGCGAGATCATGACCGGCAATTGTGACTTTGCCATGTGTCGGCGACAGTTCTCGGGTCAGAAGTTCGGCAAAGGCCCGCCGATCTTCTTCGCTTGCGGCCGCGATGCCGATGACGGCACCTGCAGGTAATGTCACATTCAAATCTTCGAGCACCGGGTTGCCATCCTCATCCCGAACGGTCACCCCATCCAACGTGATGCTCCCGTTCAGGCGGGGCATCTCATTGGGCACGCCATCGATCAGAGATGCAGGAACCATGCCGGGCGGAGCAAACTTTTCGGTAATGGTATCCCAGCGCAACGACATGTCCTGCACCTGATTGTAGTAGGTCAGAAGCTCTTTCCAAGGCGAGGACAAGTCTTTGTAGGCTGCCAGTGCCGCGACCAGCGCCCCCAACGAGACATTGCCTTGAATCACCAAATAACCGCCGATGGAAAAGAAGAAAAACGGCGTGAGCTGACCGATGAAGTTATTGACGAACTTCATCATGAATTTCCTATTAAAAATCTCCAGACGAATGCGATAGAGCCGCCCCAGCCGGTCTGTGATCATCGCCATTCGGTAGCGCCAGCCACCGTTTGTCCGCAACGCGCTGGCGCCGGCGGCATTTTCGCCAATTTCTGCTGCGAGCGCGCGCACCTGTACAATACGTTTCTTGTTCAAAAGGTTGATTTTGCGCTGCATTTTCGGAATCACCCAGGCCTGAAGCGGGATCAGCGCACAAGCCGCCAAACCGAACCAAACACTTTGCACAAACAAAAAACCAAGGATGGTTAGCATCTGCCCCGCCTGCAAAGCAGGTTGCGCGACGGCATCCCCCATCAGCCCACCCATCGGTTCTGATTCCGAGGTGATCATCGACACCAGTTCACCTTGACTGGTGCGTTCAAAATAGGGCTGCGGGAACCGCAGAATTCGTGCTATCAGCGTGTAGCGAAAACGACGCAACATACGCTCTGACAACACGCCTTTCATTGTGTTGATCCGCATTTTCAGAAATCCATGCGCCAGAACAGATGACAGAAATGCAAAACAAAGAATCGCCAGAAAAGCGATCTGGTCGATCTGCAGCCCCATTACGTCAATTGTTGACCTGCCCGCCCCTATCGCGTCGTTGATGATCCGCTTGGGAAGTTCCAAGGTCAGATAGAGCAGTGGAAAAAGTGACGCAGTGACGACCAGCAGGATGATTTGGTCGCGCTTTGAGTACTTCCAGATAAATGCAAAAAGAGAGCGTTCTATGATTTTAACCCAATGTTAGCTCTGCTATCAACTAAATGTGAACAGAAATTGAAGACGGCGACTTGCTAGACTGTTAGCCTAACAATCAAAATACGATTTATCCAAAACATTTTATAATGCCTTGGTTGACGCCAAATGGAACCAAGTGATTCAAAAAACGCATTTGCGCCTGAGCGCGCGGCAGATTAGACTTTGGTTAATGCCACAGAGGAAGGTTACCTGTGACGAACACTTGGTTTTTGGTTCTCTCGTTGCTCTTTCTCCTTCAGATCAAACATATGTTTGCTGATTATTTTATGCAGACACAAAGAATGCTATCCGATCGGGCTGAATATGTGCACTTCGGACGTGTCCAGCATGTGATCATTCATGCCATCGGCTCGGCAATCATATTTGCTCTTCTGCTGACGAATCCGGTGTTCATTCTGATCACCGTGGTGATTGAAGCGGTTGTGCATTATCACATCGACTGGGCGAAGGGCTGGTATTCCAGTGCAGCCAAACTGACGCCACAGGATGCCGGTTTTTGGCGGGCAATTGGGGCCGATCAAGCGTTGCATCAGATCACTTATATTGCAATGGCAGCGGCGTGGCTCCAGTTCGCTACGACGTGACGTGACGGACCAAGTGGTCAAGCACACCACGCCTGACTCCACATTGGGAGAGTCCGGTTTTAATCCATTTTAGCAAATCAACCCGCGGTCCTGTCAACGTTTTAGGGTCAATGCGCACCTGCTTGTCCTATTGTTGCCATTTTTGCCGCATTGTCTTCCTAATAACACCTCAACAACGCCCAAAAAATGTGCTATTGTTAAAATACTGTTAAAGAGTGAAATGTCCCAATAACGGGACCTTACGAGTAAAGGACATGACCTATGGCACAGTCCAAACCAATTACCCCCCCAGAGCAGTCAACGCCAATTCCGCAGTCCGCGACGGCACCACAACCCGGCCCCAAAACGCCACCGCCGATCACGGATTACGCAAGCCTTTAATGGTTCGTGTGACCTAACGGCAATCCAGTCGCGCTGATGACAGTTGCGCATCAGGCCGGTAAACCGGACTGATGACAACTCCTGTTTCTTCTATCCGAAATCTTGGACCCGCGTACGAGCAAAGCTGCGCGCGTGCCGGTATCCACAGCGCAGAAGACCTGCGCGCGCTGGGAGCAGACGAGGCCTATGGCCGCCTGCTAAAATCAGGCAGCCAACCTCACTTTATCGGCTACTACGTGCTTGTGATGGCGCTTCAGGGGCGCCCTTGGAACGATTGCAGAGGCAAGGAAAAAGAGACACTGCGCCGGCGCTTTGACTCCATAAAGGCTGCGTCCCATGACAAAGGCCGCTCCGAACTTGAAGCGGCCCTTGACCGGATCGGTGTGATCGATCCCAAACGTTGATACGGATTTCAGGTGATATCCGTTATGTTTGTGTGCTCAGCAGAACTCAGCCCACCAGTTCCAAACCGGAAAAGAAGTAAGCAATCTCGATGGCTGCGGCCTCTGGCGCGTCAGAACCATGGACCGAGTTTTCGCCAACACTTTCGGCGAATTCAGCCCGGACTGTACCCGCCGCTGCATCTGCCGGATTGGTGGCGCCCATGACTTCGCGGTTCTTGGCAATGGCGCCTTCCCCTTCCAGTACCTGAACCACAACCGGCTCGGACGCCATGAACTCGCACAGTTCGTCGTAAAATGGCCGCTCTGCATGAACAGCGTAAAACACACCTGCCTGAGCTTTGGTCATGTGGATCCGCTTTTGCGCGACGATGCGCAGGCCGGCATCTTCAAATTTGGCATTAATCTTACCGGTCAAATTGCGGCGGGTTGCGTCGGGTTTGATGATCGAAAAGGTGCGTTCAAGGGCCATGTCATATGCTCCGGTTGAAGGGATGCCGAAACGGCGCGGTCCCAAGGTGTTGAATCGCGGGTCAGGTAACACGCCGCCAATGGGTTGAAAAGCGGCGATTGACGCCGCGCGCCGCTTACGCCACACCGCGCCCATGTTACGCATTATAGATATCAACTATGCCGTCGAAGGCCGCCCGTTGTTTCGCGAGGCCTCCGCCACTATTCCCACAGGCCACAAGGTCGGCCTGATCGGGCGCAATGGCGCGGGCAAAACAACCTTGTTCAAGCTCATCAGGGGTGAACTGGTGCTCGAAGGTGGTGTTATCACCCTGCCCGCCCGTGCCAAAATCGGTGGCGTTGCCCAGGAAGTGCCGGGCAACGAAGTGTCCCTGATCGATACCGTATTGGCGGCGGATACTGAACGCGCCGATCTTCTGGCCGAGGCTGAGACCGCAACCGATCCGGGGCGGATATCTGACATTCAGACTCGGCTGACGGATATTGATGCATGGTCCGCCGAAGCCCGGGCCGCCTCTATCCTCAAAGGTCTTGGGTTTGAACACGCCGAGCAACAAATGCCGTGCTCTGGGTTTTCCGGCGGCTGGCGAATGCGCGTGGCGCTCGCGGCTGTGTTGTTTGCCCAGCCAGATTATTTGCTGCTGGACGAGCCGACCAACTATCTCGATCTAGAAGGTGCATTGTGGCTGGAAGCCTATCTGGTCAAATATCCCCACACGGTCATGATCATCAGCCATGACCGGGAATTACTGAACCGGTCGGTCGGCGCGATTCTGCATCTCGAAGACAAGCAGTTGACCTATTACACCGGTAATTATGACAGCTTTGCGCGACAACGCGCAGCCAAGCGCGCCGTTCAGGCCGCAGCGGCCAAGAAACAGGACCTGCGCCGCGCACATTTGCAAAGTTTTGTCGACCGGTTCAAGGCCAAGGCTTCCAAAGCAAAGCAGGCTCAGTCGCGTGTAAAAATGCTGGAGAAGATGGTCACCATCAGAGCGCCGGAAGATGCAGCACGCACGGTGTTCAAATTTCCCGAACCCGAAGAACTTTCGCCCCCTATCATCGCAACCGAAGGCGTATCGGTTGGCTATGATGGAAACATTGTCCTGAACCACCTCAACCTGCGCATCGATCAGGATGACCGGATTGCTTTGCTCGGCAAAAACGGCGAAGGCAAATCGACCCTTGCCAAGCTACTGTCGGCGCGTCTCGACCCGATGGGTGGTGACATGGTCAGCTCAAACAAGTTGCGGATCGGATTTTTTGCGCAGCATCAGGTTGATGAGTTGCATGTTGACGAAACGCCATTGCAACACCTCTTGCGCGAACGTGCGCAAGAAGGACAAGCCAAGCTGCGCGCCCGTCTGGCAAGCTTTGGACTGGGTCCGGATCAGGCCGAAACCGAAGTCGGGCGCCTGTCGGGTGGACAAAAAGCACGGTTGTCGCTGCTGTTGGCCACCCTTCCCGCCCCGCATCTGCTGATCCTCGATGAGCCGACCAACCACCTCGATATCGAAAGCCGCGAAGCCTTGGTTGAGGCACTGACCGCTTACTCCGGTGCGGTCATTCTGATCAGTCACGACATGCATCTGCTGTCGATGGTTGCGGACCGGTTATGGCTGGTCAAAGACGGGCGTGTCACACCTTATGAGGACGATCTGCAAGCCTATCGCAAAATGCTGCTGACAGTTGATCGACCTTCCAAATCCAAAGATTCGCCTAAATCAACCGCGCCCAAGGCTGTGTCACGTGATGTTGTGCTGGCCCTGAAGTCTGACGCGCGCAAAGCTGAAGAGCGCGTGAAGAAACTTAACGAAATGCGGGATAAGCTGGCCAAGAAACTGGCTGACCCGGAACTTTATGAGCAGGAAAACCTGGGCGAGATGGCCGTCTGGCAAAAGAAGTATTCCGAAGTGATGGATGCGCTGGATCGCGCTGAAGGCTTGTGGATGGCCGCGCTCGAGAAACTCGAAAAGGCAAATGCTGCGGTCTGATGGACACCAGCTTTCTCATAACAGCTTTTGTCGCCCTCTTCGTGATCATTGATCCGATCGCTTTGTTACCGATGTTTATGGCTCTCACCCAAGGAATGTCGGCACGAGACCGTCGAATCATCGGCGCACGGGCGTGTTTCGTCGCAGCACTCCTGTTGTGCGTCTTCGCGCAATACGGCGAAGCTGTCCTCAGTTTTGTCGGCATCTCCATGCCCGCTTTTCGCATCGCCGGCGGTATTTTGCTGTTCCTCACTGCGCTCGATATGTTGTTTGATCGGCGCACCAAGCGGCGTGAAAGCCGTGCCGACAATCGACCAGACCCGTCGGTCTTTCCGCTTGCCATACCGCTGATCGCGGGCCCCGGGGCAATTGCCACTGTGATCCTGTTGGCTGGACAAAACCCCAGCACCCAAGGATTTGCACTGGTCATTGGCGTGATGCTGTCAGTGATCATTGTCACTTTCCTTTTCTTCCTTGCTGCCGGGCTGTTGGAGAAGCTATTTGGCAAGACGGGTATAAATGTCATTACCCGTTTGCTGGGCATGCTTCTCGCAGCGCTTTCCGTGCAATTCGTGCTTGATGGGTTGCAGGCCTTTGACTTTGGCGCCTGAAAAATGGCGCGGCGTGACTATATAGAAGTCAGCCAATAACGGAGAAGGCCCATGAGCGATGACAATGTTGCACGGCTGATTTATCTGGTCCTGCTCGGATCCGTCCTTGTCGGCTGGTTCTTCCTGCAGAACCGGAACTCGCTGAATAAAGTACTGCAACAAGCCTCTGTCTGGGGATTGATTTTTGTCGGGGCAATTGCCGTCGCGGGACTTTGGAACGATATTCGCCACACGATCAACCCCTCCATCGCCAGCTTTACGGACGATGGGAAAATCAGCGTACCGCGCGCCAGTGACGGCCATTATTACCTGATGCTGGACATCAATGGTGCACAAATAAGCTTTGTGGTCGACACCGGGGCCACGGATATTGTGCTGACGCAGGATGACGCGAAGCGTGCCGGACTGGTGCTAAGCGATCTGGCCTATTTTAACCGCGCCAGAACTGCCAACGGCGAAGTCCGTACTGCGCCGGTCTGGTTAAAAAGCGTGACGCTCGGTCCGATTTCGGACAGCAATGTTGCAGCCTCTGTGAACGAAGGTGAAATGGATAAGTCATTGCTTGGAATGGGATATCTGCAACGGTTTGCGCACATCGAAATCACTGGCGGGCAACTGATCCTGACGCGTTAGCCTTTTTCAGCCTTCTTTTCCCAGCGACCACTTTCTTCAGACCAATACTGCGCCGCACATCCTGCGTCGGTCAGCGCCTTCCATTGCCCGCGGGCTCGGTTCAGTGCCAGATCGTCGTTTCCATCAAACAGCACGCAGACCCGTTCCATCGACTTGACCTCATCGGCCGAGACCTCTGCACCGTCAACGGCCATCAAACACGCCGGATCGTTGGCGGTTTCAATTTCTGTCCCCAGCAATATGGGCTGATCGCAATCATGCGGCCCGCCCGCCAGACCGTGTGGCAAGAACCCCTCCTCTGGCCCCAACCACAATTGTTCATCCAACCAGTTCATTCGGGCGCTGTCCGTGCCCCGGACCGCAATGCGCCATCCCGCCTGCCGCGCTTTACCCAGCAAAACCGGCAACGTCCGCTCAAGCGGTCCCTGCGTCAGCTGATAAAAGTACGCAGCCCCCATACTATTCGGTCTCAAACATATCCTGAACCAATCGGTTCAGCGCCCGGACGCCCCAGCCGGTCGCGCCTTTGGGAGCGTATTTTGTCTCGGATGTCACCGAGGCAACGCCAGCGATGTCCAAGTGAATCCAAGGCACGTCTTTCTTTACAAAACGGGCAAGGAACTGCGCCGCAGTAATCGATCCGGCTGGGCGCCCGCCAATGTTTTTCATATCAGCGATGCGCGACTTAAGTTGATCGTCATAGGCCTGCCCCAGTGGCATCCGCCACGCGCCTTCCTGCTCTGATGCGGCGGCTTTCAAAAAAGCATTGCACAGAGTGTCGTCATTGGAAAACACACCTGCATTTTCGTGACCCAGGCCAATGATGATGGCACCGGTTAGGGTTGCCAGATCGATCATACCTGCAGGTTCAAACCGCTCCTGCGCATACCACATGACATCGCAGAGCACCAAACGGCCTTCGGCATCGGTATTGATGATTTCGACCGTGTCTCCTTTCATCGACTTCACCACATCCCCGGGCCGCGTGGCACTGCCGGAGGGCATGTTTTCCACCAGCCCGACCAGCCCAACCACATTGGCCTTTGCCCCGCGCAAGGCGAGCGCGCGCATCACCCCAGCAACGACACCAGCGCCCCCCATGTCCATGGTCATGTCTTCCATGCCCGCAGCGGGTTTGATCGAGATGCCACCAGTGTCAAAAACAACGCCTTTACCGATCAGGGCCAGCGGCGCGTCACCTTTTTTGCCGCCATTCCAGTGCATAACCACAACTTTGGACGGGCTGTCTGATCCTTGGCCAACACTTAAAAGTGTGCGCATTCCGATCTTTGAAAGCTGATCTTCATCCAAAACCTCGACGTCCAAACCCAAAGCCGACATCTCAACCAGACGGTCAGCAAACTCTGTCGTTGTCAGGACGTTGGCCGGTTCGTTGACCAAGTCACGGGTCATGAAAACCCCATTTGCCACCGCTAGTAGCGGCGCCGCACCCGCTGTCATTTCTTCTGGCTTGCTGACCATCAACCGGGCTGTTGTTGCTTTGTCCCCGTCCTCTGCCGCTGCGGTTTTGTGATCATCAAAAGAATAGTCACGCAGCGCCAGCCCAAAGCCTATTTCGGCAGCTTTGGGCGAGTTTCCCGCCAGCACCAGCAAAGGAGATGTACCGCGCAGCTTGGCCAGTGAAGCGCCACCTTTGCGCGCATCTTCGATTGTGGCGCGACGCGCCAAACACAGCACGTCCACGGCTTCGGCCGACATTCCAACCGGATAAGCCAAGGTCAGGACTTGTCCCGCTTTGGCTTTTGCAAACCTGTTGCCCGCTACCAAGCGCGCCAACGCACCTTTGGTCAATCTATTCACCCGGCGTCCACCGGCATCAAGCCTGCCTTCAGGGTTCACAACTACAGCCACACGGCCAGTTGTTTCCGCTATGGCGTCCAAATCTGTGACTTCGAAGGTAACTTGAATAGGCTCTGACATGGTTTGCTCCTGCTGCGATTGCAACAGACCTAGCCTGCCGTTGCGGTGAAGGCCAGATAGCAGTTTTCCCCGGAATCAAATTGCTCTATTGTTTCGAAAACGTCGAAATGTACGTCCAGAGGGGGCCGCATTGTCAAAATTTGACAGATATGTGCTGGCACAACTCCTGGTGCTGTTTGGGTTCTTTTCTCTCATTCTCGTCGCGGTTTTGTGGATCAACAAAGCAGTATCATTATTTGACAAATTGATCGGTGATGGTCAGTCTGCGTTGGTTTTTCTTGAGTTTTCTGCATTGGGATTGCCCAGCCTGATCGGCGCTTTGGTGCCAGCGGCCACGTTCGCGTCGGCCATTTACATCACCAACCGCATGAACAACGAAAGCGAATTGACCGTTATGCAGGCCACTGGAGCCAGCCCGTGGCGTCTGGCGCGCCCGGTTGTGGTGTTTGGCGTGTTCATCGGAATCATGTTGTCCTTGCTAACGCATATCCTAGTGCCATCATCACGTTATCAACTCAGCCTGCGGGAGGTTGAAGTAGCCAAAAACATCACCTCCAAATTGCTTACTGAAGGTACTTTCTTGCACCCCAGCAACGGCGTGACTTTTTACATTGGGACAATCAAACCTGATGGGTCATTGAGCAACGTTTACTTGTCGGACCGCCGCAACCCGGCCCGCACAGTCACATATACCGCTGCCAGCGCCTTTCTGATCCGAGACAATACCTCAACAAAAATAATCATGGTAGATGGGCTGGCGCAAGTATATGTCAGCCTTACACAGCGCCTGTCCACAACGGATTTTTCGGATTTTTCATATGACATTAGCGACCTGAACAAACCGGATGCGATACGCGGCCGATCTGTACGTGAAATCCCAACAGCTGAACTCTTGCGCGCAGGCGCCAATATCGCCGCTCTTACCTCCACGTCACCCACCAAAGTTACGCAGGAAATACACTCCCGGTTCGCGGCACCGTTCTTCAGTGTCGCCGCTGCGTTGATTGGGTTTTCGACCCTTTTGTTAGGCGGCTATTCCCGCTTTGGAGTGTGGCGCCAGGTGGGACTGGCCCTCGGCGTGTTGATTGCTCTTGAAATGTTGCGCGGAGCAGTGATCAAGTCGCTGGATGGCAACATTGATCTTTGGCCGCTTCTCTATGCCCCTGCGGCTCTGGGAATTGCCATAAGCGGAGTCTTTCTAATAAAATCTGCGCACCCTGGCCTGTTTCTGAATAGAGCAAAGCGGGGGCTGGCATGATCTTGCATTTCTACTTTGCGCGCCGTTTTCTGATGAGCTTCCTCATGCTTTTTTTTGTGTTCTTCGCTCTGGTCACGCTAGTGGACATGATTGAACAAGGTCGCAAATTTCGCGGCGAGGACGAAGTTGGACTAGGTGAAGTGATTCAACTTACCCTGCTGAATACGCCGCAAACCATGAACCAGATACTGCCGCTGATCATGATTCTGTCGACGGTTGTTTTGTTCCTTGGGTTAGCACGAAGCAGCGAGCTTGTTGTGACACGGGCTGCTGGCCGCTCTGCCTTGCGTGCGTTACTGGCGCCATTAGCTGTCGCGCTGATCATTGGAGGATTAGCGGTCACGGTTTTCAATCCGATCGCGGCAGCAACTACAAACCGATACGACGCTTTGGCCAATCACTACCGCTCAAATGGGACTGCCGCGTTTTCCATTAGCAGCGAGGGTCTATGGCTGCGTCAAGGAAGTCAGATCAAACAAACGGTTATCAGGGCGTCCCGGGCAAACAGCAATGCAAGCATTCTCTACGACGTCACGTTTATGGCATTTGAACCAAAAACCGGCGCGCCAACTCGCCGGATAGAAGCATCAAGTGCTCAATTGCTTGAAGGCGAATGGGAATTGCGTAAGGCCAAAGAGTGGACGTTTGCTGAGGGCACCAACACCGAAGCCTCAGCGCAATATCACGATACGTTGTCTCTGGTCTCAACCCTGACACTCGAGAGAATCCACGACAGTATGGGGACAAGAACCAGTACTGCGATCTGGGATATGCCAAAACTCATCGCCCAGCTACAGCACGCTGGCTTTTCAAGCCGCCGTCATCAAGTTTGGTATCAGGTGGAACTGGCCCAGCCGCTGTTCTTGATAGCCATGGTGCTCATGTCAGCAGCGTTCACCATGCGACACACCCGGTTTGGCGGGACAGGAATCGCAGTTTTGTCGGCGGTTCTCTGTGGATTCGGACTCTATTTCATTAGGAATTTCGCACAGATACTGGGTGAAAACGGTCAGTTGCCGGTTCTCCTTGCCGCCTGGGCGCCTCCGGCAGCAGCCGTCATGCTCGCGCTTGGTCTCTTGTTACACGCAGAAGACGGCTGATGTTGCCTCGGTTCTTACTCTCGCTCCTGTTTATGGTCGCGACGGCGGGGTGGCTGAGTGCGCAATCGCCTGAATCCGACGAGCCTGCCATTCTGATTGCCGACAACGTCTTCATCAGTGATGGCAGCACCCTGGTGGCAGAGGGCAATGTCGAGGCGATACAAGGTGACCGACGTCTAAAGGCCCAGAAGATCACCTACGACCGCAGCACCGAAAAGATGACCATAGAAGGCCCGATCATACTGCAACAAGGCACCGGTACCCTCATTCTTGCTGATGCTGCTGAATTAGATCGCGATTTGCAGAACGGTCTGTTGACAGGTGCGCGTATGGTGCTGGACCAGCAACTGCAACTTGCAGCCGTGCATATCTCGCAGACCGCGGGACGCTACAGCCAGCTTTATAAGACCACAGCGACCTCCTGTCGGGTCTGTGACGACGGATCGCCGCCCCTCTGGCAAATCCGTGCACAACAAGTGATCTACGACGATGTCGAGCAACAACTGTACTTTGATCGGGCCCAGTTCAGGGTCTTAAACGTTCCGGTTTTCTATTTGCCCCGCTTGCGCCTTCCCGGTCCCGGACTGGATCGAGCGACAGGTTTTCTGAGACCATCTTTGGCCATCAATTCGCAACTTTCGACGGGTATTAAAGTTCCCTACTTTTTCAAATTAGGCGATCACCGGGATCTGACGTTGACGCCTTACTTGTCCTCCAAGACCCGCACGTTGGAATACAGGTACCGGCAAAAGTTTCGGACAGGGCGGATTTATTTTCAAGGGGCGATAAGCGACGACGCACTGCTTGAAGGAGAAGTTCGAGGGTACCTATTTGCCAGAGGGTATTTCAACCTCAAACGTAATTACAAACTGTCGTTCAGTATCCAGACAACCAGCGACAAGGCATATCTGCAGCAATATGACTATTCCAATGCCGACCGGCTGACATCTGAAATTGCGATCAGTCGGACAAGTCGCGACACATATTTTCGCGCCCAGTTGGTAAACTACCGTTCCTTGCGTGATGACGTCAGCAATCAAACCGAGCCCACAATTATCGGTGACGTATTCTACGACCGGCGGTTTTTTCCATCGGCCATTGGCGGGGAACTCAGAGTGGGTCTGGACCTGCATTCCCATTATCGACAATCAGATTTGGATATCGATGGACCAGACCCTGACGA
>RCNE010001631.1_pt1 | contig 13226 bp, 12 predicted proteins | sample 2041361 | NCBI WGS metagenome assembly RCNE01 (sample SAMN09708229, study PRJNA481090) | Marine sediment metagenome, whole genome shotgun sequencing project.
ACGATGCTGACGCTTCCCCCCCCCCATGATTGAAGTGGAAGGAGCCTCGATCGATCTGACCGCAACGACCCACAGGGCCACCATCAGGGTGAAGACGAGCGGCCTTGTTCCGGGGAACGTGTACACCCTCTGGGGATTCTCGTTCTCGAAACCAGGCAATTGTCTCGATGGTTGCGGGTCCGACGATGCCGAAGAGCGGCCCGACGCAGTCGGGTTCAAGGTGCAGCAGATCGCTGGACATGTGACCGGCCAAAGCGGCAACGTGAACTTGGCAGGCAGCATCTCTGTTGAGAACGCCCAAGGTGCGGAGTACCACATCGTGGTCGCCGAGCATGGCGCCCTCGATCCGGAGAACATGCCGGAAGCAATCAAGAGCGCCGGCCCCGGTGCCCAGATCGGGTTCCTCGGCCTTCCCGGCTAGCCACGAATCGGAGGCGGACAGAGGCGCGGCCCGTTGAGGGTCGTGCCCTGCCGCCTGCGTGCAGGAAGCAGCACATTGACTCACGTAGGACCGAGAACAGCACGACCAAGGAGGGGCCCATGTTGGAGACCACACCCGAATATTTGCAAGCCTATGTCAGTAACCTCAGGCGGAGCGCCGGATCCGCTGAGAACGCTATCCATCGCTCCGAGGCCGTAGCCGAACGCCGCAGAGCGCGACTCGCGAGGCTCAGCCAGTACGCACTCGGCATCTACCACGCACTTATCCGTTCATGAACCGGACCACTGAGACCGGACCGGTATCCGTCGAGCGGCCGCAGCCGACCTGGTCACGAGCGACCTCGCGACAACAACAGGGAGCGGCGCTGGACCGTTTGAAGTGCTCTCCGGGTTCACCGACGCTACGCCGCAAAACAGAAACACAGCCGCTGACCTAGTCAGCGCAAGGGTTCGATTCGTGGTCAGGGGCAGGTTCGAACTGCCGACCTCTGGTTTTTCAGACCAGCGCTCTACCAGCTGAGCTACCTGACCGGACAGACACCAACGCCCGGGCCGAAACCCGGGCGGAAGCGTCTGGCGGGAGCGACGGGATTTGAACCCGCGACCTCCGGCTTGACAGGCCGGCGTGAACTCCAGACTTCACCACGCCCCCGATCGTGCCCCCAGGGGAATTCGAATCCCCGTTGCCGCCTTGAAAGGGCGGAGTCCTAGGCCGCTGGACGATGGGGGCAGGGCCCCGAAAGCATAACGGAGGCAGTGAACAAGGGAGTATATCGACCTCTAGGCCTTGTGAACAGGCAGGCAGGGACCTCCGACCCCACCGGCAGGGTCATCCGGCCCTCCCAACAGGCGGCTCTGGCGCATAGCCTGCACTTACCTGTTCGCGATCCGGAGGTTGTAGCCGTGGCCGACGTAACTCTTGAGAACCTGATGTCTGAAGACAGGGTCTTCCCGCCGTCCGAGGAATTCGTTGCAGCAGCGAATGCTGGGCCGGAGATCTACGAGGAGTCCGCTGATTCGGAAGCGTGGTGGACGAAGCAGGCCCTCGAGCGCATCTCCTGGTATCAGGAGCCAACCGTCGGCCTCAACTCCGAAAACGCTCCGTTCTTCAAGTGGTTCGAGGATGGCAAGCTGAACCTCTCGTACAACTGCCTCGACCGCCATCTTGACACCATCGGCGACAAGGTCGCCTACCACTGGGTCGGTGAGCCGGGAGACACTCGGGACCTCACCTACTCCGAGCTGTATGAAGAAGTTACGAAGTTAGCGAACGGTCTGAAGTCGCTCGGCGTCGAGAAGGGCGACCGCGTTGCGGTCTACATGGGGATGGTCCCTGAGCTCCCGATCACGATGCTCGCTTGCGCAAGGATTGGAGCCGTCCACTCCGTCGTCTTCGGAGGCTTCTCCTCAGACTCGCTGGCCGACCGCATCCAGGACGGCGCAGCGAAGGTCCTTGTGACCCAGGACGGCTCATGGCGCAAGGGCTCAGTCTTCCCGCTCAAGGACCACGCCGACGTCTCCGTCGCAGCGTCTCCAACTATCGAGCACGTCGTTGTCGTCGAGCGGGCCAAGAACGAAGTCAGCATGACCGAGGGCCGGGACATCTGGTGGAACGATCTGATGGAAGGTCAATCCACTGTATGCGAGCCCGAGGTAATGGATGCAGAGGACATCCTCTACATCCTCTACACGTCGGGAACCACGGGGAAGCCCAAGGGCATCGTCCACACGCAGGGCGGATACCTGGCCGGCGTCATGACGACGCATTCACTCGTGTTCGATATCAAGGACGACGACATCTACTGGTGCGGTGCCGACATCGGCTGGGTCACCGGCCATTCGTATATCGTCTATGGACCCCTCGCCAACGGCGTCACCGGCGTCATGTATGAGGGCGCGCCGGACGCTCCGAACAAGGATCGCCTCTGGCAGATTATCGAGGACTACAAAGTCACGATCTTCTACACAGCTCCGACCGCGATTCGGGCGTTCATGAAGTGGGGTGACGAGTTCCCGGCAATGCACGATCTGTCGTCACTGCGACTGCTCGGAACGGTCGGCGAACCGATCAACCCCGAGGCGTGGATGTGGTATCACGAGCACATCGGAAACGAGAACTGCCCGATCGTCGACACCTGGTGGCAGACCGAGACCGGTGCCATCATGATCACGCCGCTCCCCGGCGCCGTGGCAACGAAGCCCGGCTCGGCGACGCATCCGTTCCCGGGCATCGCGGCAACAGTCGTCGATGAGGACGGCAACGAGGTCGGCGTACCCGGCGGCGGGTTCCTGGCGATCACCGAACCGTGGCCAGCGATGCTTCGCACGATCTACGGAGATGACCAGCGCTACGTGGACACCTACTGGTCGCGGTTCGATGGGAAGTACTTCCCAGGCGACGGCGTCAAGCGCGACGATGACGGCTACTTCTGGCTACTCGGTCGCGTCGACGACATCATGCTGATCGCCGGTCACAACATCTCGACGACAGAGGTCGAGTCGGCCCTCGTGTCACATCCATCGGTCGCCGAGGCGGCAGTCGTTGGTCGCGCCGATCCGGTCACCGGTCAGGCGATTGCTGCGTTCGTCACACTCAGGGGTGGCTTCGTCGGTGACGAAGCCCTGCTCCAAGAGCTGCGGAACCACGTCGCAGCGTCGATCGGACCGATCGCGAAGCCGAAGAGCATCGTGTTCACCGCCGACCTGCCGAAGACCCGTTCCGGGAAGATCATGCGGCGACTCCTGAAGGACATCTCGGAACAGCGTCAACTCGGCGATGTGACGACGCTGGCCAACGCGGACATCGTTGCTGAGATCACAGCCGAGTCGGAAGCGAACTCTCAGGACTGACCACGAGGCTTCCCTCGTCGCGCGTGCCTGCGTGTCGGTCGAGCCGACATGCGGGCATGTGTGACGCGTCCCGGAAATGCACGCCCAAGGCCTAGCCTGCCGGGTATGACCACCGATGCACCAAGGCGCGAGTATGTCGACGGGACGACAGCAATCGTTCGCGGAGCGATCGACGCCGGCTGTACGTTCTTCGCCGGGTATCCGATCACACCAGCGTCCGGGATCCTGATGGCCATGATGCGCGAGATTCCGAAGGTGGGCGGCGTAGCGATGCAGGGTGAGGACGAGATCGCCTCGATGGGAATGTGCCTCGGCGCAGCGATGTCGGGGGCGAAGGCGATGACGGCTACATCTGGCCCAGGGATCAGCCTGTACTCGGAGAGCATCGGCCTGGCGATCATGGGCGAAGTGCCACTCGTCATCGTCGATGTCCAGCGCCTCGGTCCTGCGACCGGTGGAGCCACGACCGTCGCACAGGGTGACGTTCAGTTTGTCAGGTGGGGAACCGGGGGCGGCTATCCGGTGATCGTGCTCGCGCCGTCGAGCGTCCCAGAGTCGTATTCGCTCACGGTGAAGGCATTCGAACTTGCCGAGCGTTTCCGCTGCCCCGTATTCCTCCTTACCGACAAGGAATTGGCGATGACGCTTTCGGCGGTCGACATCGATGAGTACGCCGCGGGCGGAGGAGTGGAACGCCAGGAGAAGCGCGAAGGCCTGCCGTACTCGTGGGAGCCGATCGACGCGGTCGAGCCGATGCGCCGGTACGGCGAAGGAGATGCCTTCCGTTTCACTGGATCCACCCACGACGAGGGTGCCTACATCACGAAGAACGCAGCCAAGGTCGGGGCGCTGAACGAGCATCTCATCGCGAAGATCGAAGCCCATCGGGATGAGATCGAAATGGTTGAGGCCGACCTTGTGTCCGGAGCTGACACCATCGTGATCTCGTATGGAGTTACCGCCGGCGCAGCGCGTGCCGCGGTCGCCCGACTGCGAATCGAAGGAATTGCCGTATCAAGCCTGTTTATCCAGAGCCTCTGGCCGATTCCGGAGACCGCCCTGCTTAGCGCCTTTGAAGGCATCGAACGGATCATCGTCCCGGAGTTGAACATGGGCCTCTACGGTCGAGAGATCGAACGGATCGCCGATGGTCGGGAGGTCGTCGGGGTGAATCGCGTTGACGGTGGGCTCATCACGATCGACGAGATCATGGAGGCAGTGAGATGAGCGCCATCACGATCACTCCGATCGCAACCTTCCGCACGGACGATCCATACCCGTTCTGCCCGGGGTGCGGACACGGGCCGATCCTCGATCGACTCAACGAAGCGATGGTCAAACTCGATCTGAATCCAGCAAAGGTCGTGATTGTCTCCGACATCGGGTGTTCCGGGCTCTCGGATCAGTACTTCGTCACCTCGGCCTTCCACGGACTGCACGGACGCTCAACGACATACGCCACCGGAATCAAGCTCGCTAACCCCGACCTCGATGTCGTCGTAATCATGGGCGACGGCGGGACCGGGATCGGTGGCACGCATCTGATCTCGGCGGCCAGACGGAACATCGGGATCACCGTCATCGTGATGAACAACCTGAACTTCGGCATGACCGGCGGCCAACACTCGACGACGACACCGGAGGGTGGTATCACGTCGACGACGCCGTTCGGGAATCTGGAACACCCTCTCGACATCTGTGCCACCGTCGGCGTGAACGGTGCCGCATACGTCTATCGGGGATCGTCATTCGATAGGGACCTCGCCGATAGGTTCGCTGCCGCGATGACGACGCCCGGCTTCGCCCTGCTCGACATCTGGGACCTCTGCACTGCTTACTACGTGCGATCGAACAAGTTCACCCGGGCCGGCATGGAGGATTCCATGCGATCCTGGGGGATGGAGCCCGGTCTCCGCTACGACCGCGAAACGGCCGAGTATTCCGCCGGGTATCGCACAGCTCACGCTGCGATCGTTGGAACCCCGGTCGCCGAACCTCGCCCAATTCCCGTCGGTTACGGCCACACCCTCGATCGGCCGATGTCTCTTGTCGTTGCCGGCTCGGCGGGCGGGAAGGTCCGTTCAGCGTCGAAGCTCGTGGCCCTCGGCGGCATTCGTTCCGGGCTGTGGGCCGCACAACGCGACGACTATCCGGTGACGGTGAAGTCCGGGCACTCGGTATCAGAGCTGTGGATCGCCCCTGAGGAGATGCCACTGACGGCTGTGAAGAGCCCGGACGTCCTGGCGATCATCTCGTCGGACGGGTTCGGTAAGGCTGGTCCCTATCTGCGTGAGATGACGCCGGATGACCGGGTGCTCACGATCCCCGAGCACGCCGAATTGGAAACAAGGGCGCGTGTTGTCGTGATCGACCCGAAGTCGGCCTCGAAGCGAATCCCGAAAACGTCGATGGGCCTCGTCTACCTATCCACCGCATTGGCGATGACGAACCCGTACCCGCTCGATGCGCTTCGCGAAGCCGCGGGAGCCGGCTCGTTTTCCGAGATCAACCTCGAAGCAGTCGAAACAGGGATCGCCCTGGCTCGACAGTGATCAGTCGAGGAGTTGCACTTCGCAGCGGATGCCGGGCGAACGGGCGAGCCGTCCGTCGATTGTGACGAGGGGACAATCGAGTGCTTCCGCGAGCGCCACATATACGGCGTCGTACGGCGTGAGGTTCTCCTTGAGAGCGAAGATTCGGGGAAGCAGGGGGAGCGTCGGGTAGCGCATGACGGGAAGCGCGGCCAGGAAGTCGAGAGCTACGGCGTATCGATGTGTGGCCAGTTCGTCGAGGAGCCACAGTCGCCGGAGAGCGTGCATGGTCTCGACGTCTGCCAGATCGGGGATCGATGCGCTCTCGTGTACGTCCAGCGCTGCTCGAGCACGTTGACCTGCATCGCCGTCATCTCCAACCAGGTCGACCAGGACAGATGCATCCAAGACGATCATCGGGAATCGCGAGCCTCTCGGATCAGCGAGGCAGCGCGCTCGAAGCCGATCTCGTTGTCCCCGTCGTATGCCTCGATGTCAGCGAGGACGGAGGCGAGCGTCGGTGTTCGAGCAAGGCGCTCGAGTTCAAGTTTGAGATAGAGCTGCAGCGACTGTCCAGCGTTCGATGCTCGATGGACGAGCTCGGCATGCACGTCGTCCGGGACATCGCGTATGAGTACGTTCGGCATGCTTACAGAATGCAAGCACTTCTCGGGTGTGTCAAGAGGGCTGACTCCCCATCCGGCAGAGACTCAGCAGATTCTCGGCAGCTGCTCGCCGACCTGCATGTCAACGACACGTGTGGAACCGAGCGGCGTCCTTGCGGCGACCATGCCGCGGTGCGTGTCGGTGACCTCTCCGATGATCGTTGCATCGACCCCCTCCGGGTGTGAGCGCAACGCATCCAGCACTCGATCGGCATCACCGGCCGCCACGAACGCCACAACCTTCCCCTCGTTGGCGACGTACATCGGGTCCATACCCAGCATCTCGCACGCAGCGGCGACGGATCGATCCACAGGGATCGCGCGCTCTTCGATGAGAACGCCAACATCCGCGGCCGTCGCTATCTCGTTCAGCGAAGCGGCGAGCCCTCCACGCGTTGGATCCCGGAGCACGTGCACGTCGGCGCCGGTGTCCAGTACGTCACCGATCATGTGGTTCAGCGCGGCCGAATCGGAGCGGATGGATGCTTCGAACTCGAGGCCTTCGCGGACCGACATGATCGCCATGCCGTGGTCTCCCATCGTTCCGGACACGATGATGGCGTCACCTGGGGTGGCTCTCTGTGGGCGGATGTCTGCGCCGTCGCGCATGATGCCGATCCCGGTCGTGTTGATGTAGATGCCGTCGCCGTGGCCACGGTCGACGACCTTCGTGTCCCCGGTGACGATCGTTACTCCGGCATGCGTTGCGGCTCTTGCCATGGACTCGACGATGACGCCGAGCTCCGCCATCGGGAGGCCTTCCTCCAACACGAGGCCGACGCTCAGGTAGCGCGGGACGGCTCCCCGCATAGCGACGTCATTCACGGTGCCGTTGATCGCAAGCTCTCCAATATCTCCACCAGGGAAGAACCGGGGATGAACCGTGAACGTGTCCGTCGAAAACGAGATGCTTCCGTCGACGTCCAGTACTGCCGCGTCGGCGAGTTCGGTGAGTTCTCCGTTGCTGAACGCCGGGATGAAGAGGTGCTCGATGAGTTCGGCTGAGAGTTGGCCACCTCCGCCGTGCCCCATCACGATCGTTGGATGATCACGCAATGGCATCGGACACGTCCAGTTGTCGATGGTCAAGACGTTGCCTCCAATTCCCTGAAGCGCCCGTACAGGTAGTAGGCCGCACAGGCACCCTCGGCCGACACCATCGTGGCTCCGAGCGGGGTTCGAGGAGTGCACTCCTTTCCGAAGGCCGGACACTCGTCCGGCTTCAGCGTACCGCGCAGCACTTCGCCGGCATGACAGAGCGGCGACTCGACGGTGTCGATGCCGGTGACGGTGAAGCGTTCGGCGGCGTCGAACTCTGTGTAGTCGGCATTGAGCGCCCAGCCGGATTGGGGGATAGCTCCGATGCCCCTCCAGTTGCGGTCGACCGTGGTGAAGACGTCGGCGAGCATTTGCTGCGCCGGCACATTGCCTTCCCGTGTGACCGCCCGTTGGTAGGCGTTCTCGACCTCGGTCCGGCCCTCCTCGAGTTGGAGCACGGCAGACTTGATGCCCTGGAGCAGATCAAGGGGTTCGAAACCGGTGACGACGATCGGCGTTCCGTACTGCTCGGCGATGGCGTAGTACTCGTTGTAGCCCATCACGGAGCAGACGTGCCCGGCAGCAAGGAACGCCTCCACACGGTTCGTCGGGGAGTCCAGGATGGCGCGCATTGCCGGGGGAACGAGGACGTGAGAGACAAGCATCGAGAAGTTGTCGAGTCCTTCCTGTTTCGCCTGAAAGACGGCCATGGCGTTCGCCGGTGCGGTCGTCTCGAACCCGATTCCGAAGAACACGACCTCGCGATCCGGGTTGTCCCTGGCGATTTGAACGGCATCGAGGGGTGAGTAGACGATACGTACGTCGCCGCCGGTGCTCTTGACCGAGAACAGGTCGCGTCCGGAACCGGGAACCCGCAACATGTCGCCGAACGAGCAGAAGATGACTCCGTCGCGTGAAGCGATCTCGAGTGCTTTGTCGATGGTCTCGAGTGGAGTGACGCAGACCGGACAACCCGGACCGTGAACCATCTCGATGTCGTCCGGGAGGAGACGGTCGATGCCGTTGCGGATGATCGAATGCGTCTGACCGCCGCAGACCTCCATGAGAACGTGGTGTTTCGTCGTGATGTTGGCGATGTCGTCGAGAAGCCGCCGAGCCAGGTCGGGGTCCCGGAATTCGTCGAGGTACTTCACTCGTCGCCTTTGGCGATCGCCTCTTCCGCCGCAAGGGCAGCGCCGGGATCGAGTTCGACCTCGACCGCTTCGATCTCCTGGAGGTGGGCCAGCGTGTCGAGCGCTGCCGCTTCGTCAAGTTGGGTGATGGCGAAGCCGACGTGGACGATCGTGTAGTCCCCAACCTTGATCTCCGGCACGTAGGCGAGGCTCACTTCCTTAACGATGCCGTCGAAGTCGACCTTGCCAGTCATCGTCACGCCTTCGCCGGTGATCTCGGTGACCTTCCCGGGGATGCCAAGACACATGTCGATCTATCTCCTCGCCGCAGCAATCACGGCCTGGCCGAGTGCCAGACCTCCATCGTTCGGAGGCACCAATCGATGCAGCAGTACGTTGAAATCCTTCCCGACAAGCGCCGCTCTGGCCGCGTGCGTCAACGTCACGTTCTGGAACACTCCTCCGCTCAACCCAACGGTAGTGAGTCCCGTCCGTCTCCGAATACGCTCAGCGGTCTCGAGGATCACAGACGCCACGCTCCGGTGGAAACGGGCGGCGATCGCTCCGACCGATCGGCCCGCCATGACGTCGTCGACAATCGCAACGAGCACGGGAGACGGATCGATCACCAACGAGTCGCCTCGATCCACGATGCCAAAGGCATACGCGCCTCCTTCGGAATCTTCGATGAGCGCCTCCAATTCGATGGCGGCTTGGGCTTCGTAGTTGGTCTCCTGGCGCACGCCGGCGATCGCTGAGACAGCGTCGAAGAGGCGACCCATGCTGGTGGTCGGGATCGTGTTGATGCCACGTTCGAGCTGGGTCTCGAGGAGTGTTCGTTCGTTGTGGGAGAGGGCTGCGACCGGTGGAAGACGGTCGCCCCACGGAATGTTGGCGGTATGGAGGTATGACAGGGCCATCCTCGACGGATGCCGAACGGCGCCGTCACCACCGGGGAGCGGAGTCGCCTTCAGGTGGCCGACGCGTTCGAACCCTGCGTAGTCAGCGACAAGGATCTCGCCGCCCCAGATCGTGCCGTCTGATCCGAAGCCGGTTCCGTCGAACGAGAATCCGATGACCGGATCGAGGACTCCGTGTTCGGCCATCACCGAGGCAATATGGGCGTGGTGGTGCTGCACCTTCATCACAGGGATGTTCTGCCGTTCTGCCCACCTCGTCGAAAGGTATCCAGGGTGAAGATCGGTGGCGATCAACTCCGGTTCGATTCGGAACAGGTCGACGAAATGGTCGAAGGCGTGAGTGAAGGCATCAAGTGTCTCGAGGTTCTCCATGTCACCGATGTGCTGGCTCATGAACCCGTCGCGTCCGGCGGCCAGGCAGAACGTTGCCTTCAACTCGCCACCCGTCGCAAGAATCGGTGGCGACTCAAATGGGAGAGGAACCGGGAACGGCGCGTACCCGCGTGAGCGGCGGATCGGGTACTCGGCTCCATCGAGCACGCGCATAACGGAGTCGTCGCAGGGAACGTGGATCTCCCGATCGTGGATCAGGTAGCTGTCAGTGAGTGTGCCGAGGCGCTCGACCGCCTCGTCGTTCCTCGTGACGATCGGCTCCTCGGAGAGGTTGCCGGAGGTCATCACCCACACGTCACCCGGTTCGATCAGCAAGTCGTGAAGCGGCGTATACGGGAGCATGACCCCGATATGGCCATTGCCGGGAGCGACGAGTTCGGACACGTCGGCACGAGCGCGTTCGGCGAGCAAGACGATCGGGCGTTCGCGAGAAGTCAGGAGGCGGACCTCGTCCGCGTCGATGTACGCGATGGACCGGGCGGTCTCGAGACCGGACACCATCACCGCGAACGGTTTGTCGACACGACCCTTTCGTTCACGTAGACGGGCGACGGCGTCATCGGACGTTGCGTCACATGCGAGGTGAAAACCGCCGAGCCCTTTGACGGCGACAACCTCGCCTTCGGCAATGCGTCGTCGGGCGTCCTCGATCGGATTCTCAGACGATGGGATGGCTCGGACCATCGGACCGCACTCGGCACAGGCGTTCGGCTGGGCGTGGAAGCGCCGGTCCAGCGGGTCTCGATACTCGGCCAGGCAGGCATCGCACATGTCGAATGGCCGCATCGTGGTATTCGGCCGGTCGTACGGGGTTCGTTCGGTGATCGTGAACCGCGGCCCACAGTTCGTGCAGTTGATGAACGGATACCCGAAACGGCGGTCGTAGGAATCGTGGAGTTCCCTGAGGCAGTCGTCGCACGTCCGAAGATCCGGTGAGACAAGAGCGGTCCCGGTTTCGGCATGGTGGCTTGCAACGATGCGGAATGACGTGTCGCCGGTCGACTGGATGTCTTCGACCTCGATTCGTTGGATTCGAGCAGCCGGCGGTATCGATGCTTCGAGCGAGGCCGCGAAGACTTCGAGCGCAGCGGCCCCACCCTCTACTTCGATGAAGACCCCGTCGGTGTCGTTGCCGACGAATCCGCTGAGGCTCATGCCGGTGGCGAGACCGTACACGAACGGCCGGAATCCGACTCCCTGGACGATCCCGGAGACACGCAGACGACGGCGGATGGGCGGTGTGGGCATCGGTCATCCCATCGTACGCATTCGTCTCCTGGACGGGCAGGGGAGGACGGCCCGCACGAGGGGGCCGATGGTCCTCTCGTGGGGAGCTCATTGGCGACCTGCTGCCCGTTTCGATTCGTTATCCTTGGAGACATGGAAGATCTCTACGCAGCAGCAGCCGAGTGGATCGCCGGAGATCCCGACCCGATCACAAGAGCTCAACTTCAGGGCATCGTCGAGTCCCGGGATCTCGACGAACTCGCCGAGAGGATGGGAGCAACGCTCCAATTCGGAACAGCCGGCCTGCGTGGCCGTGTCGAGGCCGGATCGAACCGGATGAACCGTGCCACCGTGATCCGGGCGACGCGCGGTCTCGCCGATTACCTCCTCGCCACAACCGGCACCGACAAGGGTCCCGTTGTTGTGGGTCGGGACGCACGACTCTCGTCGGCCATGTTCATGGACGACACGATCACGGTCCTGGTCGCCGCAGGATTCCAGGTCCGGTACTTCGAAGATCCGGTCCCCACTCCATTGGTGGCGTACGCGTCGCTGAATCTCGGTGGTGTTGCTGCGATCGTTGTCACCGCTTCGCACAACCCGCCTGCAGACAACGGATACAAGGTCTATGCAGCCAACGGTGCGCAGATCATCCCACCGACCGACACCCAGATCGCGTCGGCGATTGCTGCTGTGCGGCGCGCTTCCGAGGTTCCGCGTGCTGAGATCGTCGGCGCCGCCGCTCGATCTATCGGCGAGGAGATGTTCGAGGAGTACCTCCACGACGTCGCACAAAGCCTCCCGGACACGACGGGCGATCGGACGATGAGCACGGTGTACACGGCAATGCATGGTGTCGGAGGCAAGTACGTCGTTGCTGCACTCGACCGCTTCGGTTTCCCCCGTGTCCACCCGGTCGCCGCCCAGTTCGAGCCAGACGGTCATTTCCCGACCGTCGCGTTCCCGAACCCGGAGGAGCCCGGTGCGATGGATCTCGCCCACGAACTCGCATCGTCCATCGATGCCGATCTCGTGATCGCGAACGATCCAGACACCGACCGCCTGGCCGTTTCGATTCCGGAGCCGGGGAGCGGGTACCGGCAACTCAGCGGGAACCAGATCGGGGTCCTCCTCGCTGACTACATGCTCAGCGGCAGCGCGGTCGAGCAACCGATTGTGATGAACAGCATCGTGTCGTCACCGATGCTGCGGCTGATCGCCGAGCACTACGCCGCCGTCTATGACCGAACGCTCACTGGTTTCAAGTGGATCTGGAATGCTTCTCTCGACCTCGAAGCCGAAGGCCGCGGCGAGTTCGTCTTCGGATATGAGGAGGCACTCGGATACTCGGTCGGTCAGACCGTCCGCGACAAAGATGGAATCTCGGCGGCGGTGGCGTTCGCAGCGCTCGTCGCCGAATCCAAGCGGGACGGCGAAACCGTCTGGGACCGTCTCGCACGGCTCTACGAGACGCACGGCCTCTGGGTCTCGACGCAGAAGAGTATCGTTCGTCCCGGCGCCGAGGGTGCAGACGAGATTGCGGCAGCCATGACGCTGCTCGCTGGGCGCACTCCGGAGATGCTCGGTGGTCTCCCGGTGGTGGAGGTCACCGACTACCGCCTCGGTGCGGAGGACCGGCCGCGCTATCTGGCGGCTACACCTCTCGTCGAACTCTCCCTGGGTGATGCCGGACGTGCCCTTATCCGACCTTCGGGTACCGAACCGAAACTGAAGATATACGTCGACCTCCGCGGCGAGACCGGGGACGACTGGCTGAGGGCAGAGGAGGCGTTGCTGGAAAAGGCCCGGGAAATCGCTGAGGACGCTGCAGCCTTCCTCGGCATCTAGGCTCGGACACCGGTCAGATCGACCGTCGCGAACAGCGGGCTCACACCGCCAAATAGGACGTCGCGTACCCTGGGTATGGGAGGTCAGGGGGTGTCTATCCACTCCAGGATGAAGGGGTTCACCATACGTTCGCGCTTGATCGTCGTTTCCGGGCCGTGCCCAGGAAGGACCCTCATGTCG
>RCNE010002258.1_pt1 | contig 13220 bp, 11 predicted proteins | sample 2041361 | NCBI WGS metagenome assembly RCNE01 (sample SAMN09708229, study PRJNA481090) | Marine sediment metagenome, whole genome shotgun sequencing project.
ATAAAGGCCGGCATTTTCGGGAATTTCGGTCAGATCCAGTGAAACACCGGTTTGGGCTGAAAACTCCCCGGGAAGATCCGTAAGATCGATATATTCCCCCGCACAGAGAATCACCGCCCGCTCAATAACATTTTCTAATTCACGTACATTGCCTTGCCACCCATAGTTGTAAAAGCGCCGCATCACTGCCTGGGTAATGCCTTTGATCGGTTTTTGGGCAACTCGCTGGCCCGCATATTTTTTAAGAAAATGGCTCGCTAGAAGAGGAATATCTGCGGTCCGTTCGGAGAGGGTGGGAAGTTCAATATGGACCACATTCAACCGGTAAAAGAGGTCTTCCCGAAACCGGCCCGCGGCAATTTCATCCTTTAATTTTTTGTTGGTTGCGGCAAGAAGGCGAATATCCACGGGAATTGAGGCGACACCGCCGACGCGTTCGATCTGGCGTTCCTGCAGCACCCGTAGCAGCTTTACCTGCAAATTAAGGGAGAGTTCGCCGATTTCGTCTAAAAAGAGCGTTCCGGTGTGGGCCAGTTCAAAGCGTCCTTTTTTACGGGCAGTGGCGCCGGTAAAAGCACCTTTTTCATGGCCGAACAGCTCGCTTTCCAAAAGGGTTTCCGACAACGCCGAGCAGTTGACCGCCACAAAAGGGCGTTCCTGGCGGGGGCTGTTGTAATGAATTGATTTGGCCACCAGCTCCTTGCCGGTACCACTTTCACCTGCAATCAGAACCGTGGCATTGGAAGGGGCCACCTTGCGGATCAAATCAAAAACGGTTTGCATCGGTTTGCTTTTTCCGATGATATTGCCGAAACGGTATTGGGCTTTGAAGGCATCTTTCAGAGAGCGGTTCTCTTTGACCACCTGATACATATCCACGGCTTTTTGCACGGTGATGACCAGCCGTTGGTTGTCAAACGGCTTTAAGATGTAGTTATCGGCCCCTTTTTGCATCGCTTCCACCGCTTTTTCCACGGTTCCGTGGGCGGTCATCATTACCACCGGCAGGTCGGGATCTTTGGTGCGAACTTTCTCCAAAAGGGCCATGCCGTCCATTCCCGGCATTTTCATGTCGGTCAGAATTAAATCAACGTCGTCTCCCTGTAAAAGCTCCAACGCTTCCTGTCCGCTAAAGGCAGTTAAGGTCTCAAACCCGGCCTGGGTTAAAATGGCGCTGATAATAGGGGGATAGTTTTTTTCGTCGTCAACGATGAGAATCGTGTGCATGATATTTTATTTTTTCCCTTAAAGCCGCTAAATTCATGAAACCGGTGGTGGGTTTGATTCTATTCCGTCATCACCGGACAAATCGATGGGTAGCCGAATTTCCACCCGCACGCCGCCCTTTTTTAGGTTGGCAATGGTGATCTGACCATGGTGGGCGTCAATAATATTCTTCACAATCCCCAACCCCAACCCGGTACCTTTATCTTTGGTGGTAAAAAACGGATCCCAGATTTTTTCCAGCTTCTCCGGTTCGATGGGCGGGCCTTGATTATCAAACCGAATGACCACATCCGCAATTTGGCGAAATAGACGAATTCGGATGACTCCACCGTCCGGCATGGCCTGCATGGCGTTGATGAGAATATTGAGGAACGCTTGATAGAGCAGGTCGCTGTCCCCCATCACCGGCGGTAACGGCGCTTCAAACTGTTTATCGATGATCTGGCCTTCGGCCTCCATTTGAGACGCTAAAAACGAGATATTTTTTTCAATAACAGCCGTAACCCGGCAAGATGCCAAGTGAGGTTTGTGCGGCCGGGCGTAGCTTAAAAAATCGGTGATAATACCGTCTAATCGGGTCGCCTCTTCCACAATGATCGTGGGGATGGATTCATCAGGGTCCAGAACGGCCATCTTTTGGGCTAAAAGCTCGGCTGAACTGCGGATGATCCCCAAAGGGTTGCGAATTTCATGGGAAATCCCGGCGGTCATTTCCCCCAATGACGAGAGGTGGTTGGCTTTTGCCAACTGTTCTTCCAGGCGCAGACGCTCTTCAGCCCGCTTTTCGATGATCCGTTCCCCCCGTTTCACCACCCACAGAAGCGTGAAAAATAGAATCCCCATGACAATACCGCTGGTCAGCAGAATCAGGGTTTGGTATCGGAAAACCTTACGGCTCTCAGCGGTAACATCCTGTACAATCTCCACCACCCCCATGACCGGCCCTTTAGTGGTGGTGAGTCCCTGTTCCACCCGCAAAGGTGAAAAGGTGACCAGATGGCTTTTTTGGGGGATCCCCAGCGTCACCGCCCAAAAGCCCCCCTGCTGCTCCAGTCGGGAAGTGACCTGGCCGGCAAGCGCTTTTTTATAGGCAGACCCACCCATATCTTTTTTGCTGATCAGTTCAGCGTCATAGCTATAGACGATGGTATGAATCATGTCATAAATATTGACGGTGTTGATCTGGAAACTGTGCAGTGTGCTTTTCACCACCGCGTCCATTCGTTCATTCTGCTCCGGGTCACTTAGCTGGGTCCGACCGTATTTTATGGCAATGGGTAGGATAAACTGTCTGAAAATCTGATGATTCAGGTTCTCGATAATCGCCTGGGCATAGGCTTCGCTTTTTTCCAACTGGATGCGGCGGGCCCAGCGGATATTGAGGGCTGAGATCACTGTGGTCCCGGCAAAAATCAGCAAAAGGCTGATAATGGTAAAAAGCTTTACCAGCCCCAACGGTCGTTCTTTGGTCTGTTTTGAAGGCTTTTGGCGCATGGACCCTTATTTAAAAGCTGAAATATTGCTTGATGTTATCTGCATAGTTTATTACCCAAGGAGTGTCTCTTTAGCAAGTGTTACGCACGGATTCATTTCTTCTTGTTGTGATATACTAAAAATTGAGGTTACACCGGAACCGGTCTCATGCTGCTTAAAGACACCCATCATCTAATCGGAATCGATATCTGCGAAAACACTATTTTGGCTGTTGAGCTGGCCGGTTCAGGCAAGCGCTACCGGTTAAAGCGGATTGGCCAGGTCACATTGCCTAAAAGGGTGAAGGGTGAAACAGTCGTGGATGACCCAGTGATTGTTTCCGAGGCTCTAACAACGTTATTTCGAAAAAAGAAGTTCGGCACCCGTAATGTGGCGCTTGCCGTCAGCGGTTTTGGGGTCACCGTTAAAAATCTATCCGTTAAACGGGTGGATCCGACACTTTTGCACGACCGCATTTTACGGATTGCCGAACAACAGGTGCCCTACCCCTTGGACAGTATGTATATCGATTATAGGGTGTTGGGCAACTCGATGCACCCGCCGGGACAAATGGATCTGTTGCTGGTGGCCGCACCCAAATCATTGGTCAACAAACAGGTAAAAGCGGCCCGGATGGCCAATCTTACACCCATGGTGGTGGATGTGGCGCCTTTGGCTACGGCCAATTGTCACACATTTAACAATGGCGCCACCACACCGGCCATTCTCTTAGGCGTGGATGCGCAAAGCGTTGCGGTAACTGTTGCTGAGACCGGTGCAGTACGCTTTACCCGTCATGTTGAAATGGATCTATCCGCCAACCCTGATGGCGCCGAACTGGCAAGGGTGTTTTACGAGACCACCGATCGGTTCCTGGAATCTGATATACTTCAGGATATAGGCAAGGTCTATCTCTACGGTAATCTGCCGCAACTAGGCACGCTTAAAAATGAGTTTACCAAAGAGATCGATATCGAGGCGGAGCTGTTGGATCCTTTTGGTCATATTGCGATTCCATCTAAGCTGATGTCCCGTGAAAACGAATCCCTCATCGGCCCGCAGGCAGCCGTTGGGGTCGGGTTGGCTTTGCGCAAAAGGATGGCACCATGATGAACATCAACCTATTACCCGAAGATCAGCGGACCGGGCCAGATCGGTGGCGCCGGAACCTGGGTCTTTTTCTCTGTTTGTGGTTGCTGATGGCGGTGGTGATGGCCGGTCTCTATTTGATGCAGGCCAAGCAAATCAAGGGCGTGACCGCCCAATCGGATCAGATTCGTACAGAGATTCAACAGTATAGCCAGATCCAACGGTCGTTGACCGAAAACGAGAAAAAACTAACAACAATCAACCAGAGGATCGATGTCGTTAATCGCTTTAATCACGATCGGGCTCGGCCGGTGGCGCTGCTGAGTGAAGTGGCCAACCGAGCCGTAGAAGATGCCATTTGGTTGACTAAGCTGGAAGCGAACCCCGCGATGCTGACCCTTTCCGGCTATTCCATGGATGAACGTAGCGTGGCCGCCTTGATGACGGTGATGGAAAAATATGATGATTATCCTGTAGTGACCTTGAAGTCGTTGAAAAAGGAAATGGTGAACAAGACCCAGCCGCTCATGGCCTTTGAGTTGGTCAGTCGGCCCAAAGCAGCGCCGGTCGTTGGGTCGAGTCAGCCAAAACAGTGATGAGATGGCTGCAGTAATGAATCTCGATGGATTAAAACCAATTGTGGAGAGCTACCGCGACCTATCCAAAGGGCGCCGGTGGATAGTCTTACTGGCATTCTTTCTACTGCCGGTGATCTTGTTTGTGTCACTGCTCTATTTCCCGAGACTCAACCGGATCCAGGCCTTAACGATTCAACAGCAACCGTTAAGAACACAACTGGCATTGATGAAACGACAGGCGGCCCGTGGGCCGCAGCTGGAAGCCGAGCTTGAACATACCCGGAAGCTTTTTGAAAAGGCAAAACAGACGTTACCTGATTCCGACGAGATCCCGGCGCTTTTGGACAATGTGGCCAGTTTAGGCAGCGCTGCAGGTTTGGAGTTTCTCTTGTTTAAACCGGGCGAGGAAAAACCCCAGGATTTTTACATTGAACTGCCCATTGCGATGCAGTTTAAAAGCGGTTATCACCAAGCTGGCCGATTTTTTGAGGCGGTGGCCGCTCTGCCGCGGCTGATCAATTTTACATCCATTGTGATGGTGCCCGATAAGGAGGGGCCGCAACTGATCACTACCTGTACGGCCAATACCTATCGATATCTTCAACCCACGATAACACCAGGCATTTCGGACGGTTCAAAATGAATGGCAAGATAGGGCAAAAAACAGTTTTGGGGATTGTGACGGTCTCTCTCTGGGTTCTTTGCACTGCCTGTGGTGGCGATTCACCCACAACCCCAAACATCGCCCAAAACAGTGCCCAATCCGCTGCCGGGACTGCGAATGCCGAAACAGAAAAATCGGAAACCACTCTATCCAATGCGCGCATGACACTACCACCGGTACCCGTCAGCCGTTATCAAGGCAAGCGCAATCCCTTTTCGCCGCTCATCACTTTAAAAAAAGAGCAAGAGCTCATTGTGCCATCGGCTCGGCCGGTCAGACGCGATCCCCAAACCACCCTGGAAAAGATTGCGCTGGGTCAGTTAACTTTGACGGCTATCTTTAAAGGCTCCAAAGGAAGAAAGGCGATAGTGGAAGAAGAGGGAGGCAAGGGCCATATTGTTGAAAAAGGGACCTTTATCGGTACCCGTGGCGGTCGGGTTCAAGCGATCACCCGCGATCGGGTGGTCATTATTGAGAAAACTGCTAATTCCAACGGCAAAGTAACCACCCACAAAAGAGAACTCAAACTTGCGAGCCAATCCAATGATCCATCATAAACGCTCATCTTTGATATGGTTGTTTGTGGGTATCTACATGCTGGCTAGTTTTACCGGATGCGCGATGCAGGCACCCAAGTCGACACCCACGGATGAAATGCTGGAAGATGCCATTTTACGTACTATCACCACCATCGAAGACTATGCCGATGTGAAAGGGTACCACCTGCGCATCGAGAGCACCGAGAAGTTGCTGTTTACCGCAGTCAAGCAGGTGGATCCGCCGGCGGTAACGTTCTATTTTCTCAACACCGAAGCCCATTTGATACGGCCCTTACCGACGCAATTTAATGCGCCGTTAAAAGCAATTATTCTAAAACCGTTGGGTGAACAGGCCAAAACCCTGCGGATGGATCTGATTCTAACCGAAGATGTGCCCTACGCAGTGAACCAGGTCAACAGCCATTTACAGGTGACCCTGCCCAATCAAAAAGGTGGCGAAAAAACAGCCCTATTCGTCACCCCGAAACCGGATGCGGAACTATCGGATCAGCTGGATTCAAAAATAGAAACACGCTTGACGGCGGTTGAGGCTTTTTCTGAAAACGGGTTGACCTTTGTTCGAATCGGCACCAGCAAAGAGGTTACCGATGTCCAAAAATCCACCCTGAACGATCCACCCCGGATCGTGGTAGACCTTTACGGCATTGCCGATCAACATACCCAAGAACAGGTCAAGCCGATCCACCTGCCCGGGGTACGGCAGATTCGCTATTTTGGGGATGGTCGCAAACTGCGGGTGGTGATCGATACCCAAGTCGATATTTTAGAGCGATATTCGGTGACTACCCGTTCCGACGGGGTCCTCATCGCAATCAACCACCCGGCGCCTGTTGCCATAGTGGAAAAGGTATCCGCTCCAACAGCAGCGGCTGATCTGGGTGCCAAAATAGCGGATAGCAAATATAGCGGCGAGAAAATTGCCTTAAACCTGCACGATGCCGATATCCGCAATCTCTTTAAGATCCTCGCTGATGTGAGCGGTGAAAACTTTGCCATTGATAAAGAGGTCACTGGCCGGGTGACTTTGACTTTGGACAGACCGGTGCCGTGGGATCAGGTGCTGGACCTGGTTTTAAAGATGAACCGTCTGGAAAAGCGGGTGGAAGAGGGGATCATCCGTATCGCAACCCTAGAGGCGTTGACCCTTGAGGAGCAGGCCAGGGCTGAGCGGCAAAAGGTTCGCCGGGCATTGGAAAATCAGGCCGATCTGACGACCGAGTATATCACCGCCAATTATGCAGACGCCGAAAAGAATATCAAACCCCATCTGGAGGCGATATTAACCAAAAATATGGATGGTACGCCTCGCGGCACCCTCAGTGTCGACACCCGCAACAATGTCTTGATCATCACCGATCTGCCCACGACCATTGAACGGGCCAAGGAGATTGTCAGAGAGCTGGATCGGGTCACCCCTCAGGTACTTATTGAAGCACGGGTGGTGGAGGCCAACACGGATCTTTCCCAATCTTTGGGTATCAGTTGGAGTATGGCCGGTGGGATCCCCAATGACAGCCCCAGCGCCGGTTTCGGTCCCCAGCGCGGCTTTGGCAATGTAGGCGGCACCTATGGCTGGGACACAGCCATCAATTTTCCCGTAGCCAATGCGCCGACCATCGGGTTTAATTTTTCCCGTATTTTGGGCAGCCCTTTTCTGTTAGATATGCAGCTCAGCGCTTTGGAGGAGCAGGGCAGCGCCCGGATCATCTCGGCACCCCGGATTCTGACCCTGGATAACCAAGAGGCCCTTATTCAGCAAGGAGAGGAATATCCCTACAGGGACACCAGAGAATCAACGGATGGTACCTCCGGTGTTGTTGTTACCAAATTCAAAGATATTGATCTGAAACTCAAAGTAAGGCCCCACATTACGCCCGATCAGCGAATATCGATGAAAGTTTTTATTGAGAAAAAAGATATTGCCGGTTTTGTCCAAACAGAATCAGGGACGCTCATACCGAGAATTAACAGTAAAAAGGCTGAAACGGAATTTTTAATGAATGACGGCGATACTATCGTGATCGGCGGGATCAATAGAACCACCGAGCGGATCAGCCAAAGTGGACTACCGCTGCTTTCACGAATTCCCATCTTGGGGTGGCTCTTTAAAACCAAGGCTAAAAAGAACAACAAAGAAGAGCTGTTGATCTTTATCACGCCCAAAATATCCCGGTTGGGGCAAAAAGCGGTCACCAGTAAGCTATCGGGGCAGACGACAAACGCTTTTTAACTGGATTTTTCAACATGATCAATTATGATTACGCATTAGATGAACTAGCTAGGTGGGAGTAATAAATTGAACAAAGCCGTCAATATTGCCGTCATTCCTGGAGATGGTATTGGCAAAGAGGTGATCCCCGAAGGGATGCGTGTTTTGGAGCGGGCCGGCCAAAAACACGGGGTGACTTTTGACTGGACCTCGTTTGACTGGTCCTGCGAGACCTACCACAGGACCGGCCGGATGATGCCCGAAGAGGGGATTGAAGAACTGCGGCCCTTTGATGCTGTTTATCTGGGCGCGGTGGGCTTTCCGGGCGTACCGGATCACATCTCGTTGTGGGGGCTGTTAATTCCCATTCGGCGTGAATTTGACCAGTATGTGAATCTTCGTCCGGTGCGTCTTTTTGAAGGGGTGCCCTGCCCGTTGGCCAATAAAAAGCCGGGCGATATCGATTTTTACGTGGTACGCGAAAACAGCGAAGGGGAATACTCCGCCATCGGCGGCATTCAGTATGAAGGGACCGCCCAAGAGGTGGTGGTTCAGCAAAGTCTCTTTACCCGCCGAGGGATCGATCGTATTTTAAAATATGCCTTTGATTTGGCTAAAGGTCGAAAGGCCAGACATCTCACTTCGGCCACCAAGTCCAACGGGATCATCCATTCCATGCCCTATTGGGATGCCAGGGTGGCGAAAATGGCCCAGAACTACCCGGATATCACCGTCGACCAGTATCACATCGACATTTTAACGGCCAATTTTGTGCGCATGCCTGAACATTTTGATGTGGTGGTGGCTTCCAATCTGTTTGGGGATATTCTCTCGGATCTGGGTCCGGCCTGCACCGGGACCATTGGGATCGCACCGTCGGCCAACATCAATCCCGAAAGAAACTTTCCTTCCATGTTTGAGCCGGTCCACGGTTCGGCACCGGACATCGCCGGTCAGGGAATCGCTAACCCCATCGGCGCTATTTGGGCCGGTGCCATGATGGTAAAACATCTGGGGTTTGACGATATGCACAATACCTTGCTTACTGCCATCGAGACGGTTTTACGGAAAGGTCGCTATTTGACACCTGATATGGGCGGAACAGCCACTACTCAGGAGCTGGGTCAAGCAATTCTGGCCGCCATTTAAATGTTGATGGCGTCGTAAAAAGTCCCATCTACGGCGTTGTTGTGGTTTTACAGACTCTCAACATACTACATGTATAGTTTCGACCCTGAAAAACCACAACGCCTTGTATCTGAGCCTTTTTCCATAGCCATCCCGACAACTTTTTACTGGTTCATCAAATGTTGGTTGCTATCCAACCTTTCCATCAAGCAAAGTGAGCATACAGCTACGCTTTTTCCACCGGCTTTTTTTTGATCAAACCCAATGTGGCCATGGAGATGGCGGCCCAGGCGGCGTTGGAGCCGATGTTTTTTTGAATCTCCTGGCTGCATTCGTAGATCCGGGCCGCATAGCCACGTTCGATAGGTCGAATCTCATCTACCACTTCGGTCAGCTTTTTCTGGATGGCGGTGTATTCTGCGTTATCGGAGATCTCTTGGATCAATTGCGAAAGCGTGTCCGACAGAGCCCCTCTTTTGTCGTCAAAGGCTTCGTCTTCGGTAAGATTTTCGGTATCCAGAATATAATCCAGAGCCCGCTGGATCAACTCTGAAGCGGTTTCCGGCTCCGGTGGTAAAATCCCCGCACCACCCAGCGCCCGTTTGGCGTAAAGGGCGTTAATAGCCCCACCCTCATCATGATCGCCATAAGGTTTGTCAACATAGGGGCCTCTTCCCAGGCTGGAAATGGCGCTACCCCATTTTTCCAACTCTTCCTGCAAAATCACCATCTCTTGATAGGCCGGTTCGGCTTCAATATTATCCTTGTAGCTTTTAAACAGCTCAAACGCCATAAAGCCAACACCTGCCACGGCACCGGCACGGCCCAGAATGCGTCCTCCTGCACCCAGCCGCTGCAAGGTTTTGGGGCCGAGTCCTTTGGCCACACTTTCAGCAACCATCTTCCAGTACGATAGGCTCATTTTTTGCCTCCATTCGGTATGACACCATTGGATTCTTGGTGATACGTTCGCAACGCAGCCAACTCTTTTTTGCCTGAGTAAGCCACTTTTCCCTCCGGGTCGGGATAACCGATGGCAATAAACATAATGGCCCGTTCATGGGGCGGTAATCCCGCCAGTTTTTCAAAACGGCGATCTAAAGAATCAATCTCGGCCCAATTAAGCGGGCAGGAAGCAAGTCCGACAGTTTCAAGCGCTAACATAAAGAGCATGGCGGAAAGCGAGCCGTCTATATAGATACTATGGCGGTCGCGTTCGTAAAAATAGGCGGAGAGGTCTCCGGTCAAAGCGCAGATCATTGGAATGTTGTCGGCAAAGGCGACCGCTCCCAAGGGAAGCTGGACCATTTCACGAAATAGCGATCCTTTGTCATAAATCCGGTAATGAACCGGCTGGCGGTTACAGGAGCTGGGTGCGCGAGATGCAATCTTCAAGGCTTGGTCAACCAATTCGCGGGGGACCGGTTTTTAAGAAAGGTGCGCACTGATTTTCTTTGGTATGCCAAAGCCATTAAATCTTCATATGGTACCGACGATTGAGCCGCACCCCGTTTGTATGGTACCGCCGTTCCTTTTCCCGTTGGCGCTACTTTAAGAAAAGCGGTTTGCGATTTTTTGACGTAAGGATGACTTTCCACTGAGGCGAAGTATTGGTGTAAAACATCCGTAGCCCAGTCAAATTCACGTACCGCTAAACCGTCGGTGCAATTTTTAAGACATTTTACGTAGTATTCGACCGTTTCACCGATGTAGTTGATCGCAAAAAGTGGTCGTCGGTGGGGCATGACCAGCCCTTTTTCGATGCGGTGAATATTGCGCCGTAAAAGGAAAAAAGAGGCATCCTGCTTTAAATCTTTCATATGGGTTAAAAGCCCGGATACAAGTGCCCGCTGTTCGCGTCGATAGGTGGGGGAAATGGCAAAATAGAGGGTGGCTAGGATACGTGAATGTGAAATTGTTTTGATGATGCCGTATTTGATGTGGCTGTACGCGGTCTTGGCAATCATCCATCCGCGAGTGCCTAACTTCATTTCCAACGAATCCTTATGATTCACTGTTTCTCGATTGGCACGTGGCCAAAATGAACGCCATTTAGAATACTCAGCCGACATATAAAGACAATTCTGATTGCTTTAAAGTTATATAAATCGAATATGACAGCTTATATTATATTGAGATCATTATCAAAGTAAAAAACGCTTTTTGAAATTCGTCCCCTTATTCGCATACAAAAAATGAGTAGCAGATGCTAACTCATTGATTAGAAATCTAAATTTGTTTTTTCGGGTCATTATTCGGTGGGATTACATAGCCCCAGGCTAAAGATAACTTGATCTAGTTCTTATAAATATGGTGGGCGGCCCCCGGAAAACAGGATTTCCTGGTAGGTTCGATCGTTGGCACGATAATCATGACGGCAGTATTCATGGACATATGCCGGGACAAAACCTTCTCCCAGATAACTTTTAAAATCTTGATCCAATTTAAAGTGAGAAAAGTTCCATTTCACCCCGGCGGCCTGGAAAATATCATAGACACTGCAACCGCGGGCAAAGGCTAGATTTTCCAGTTGAAGCCCGTTTTGTTCATTTTCCTTCGGCGCCAGGCGTTTTTCAAGCCAAACTTTCCCGATGGCATATCCGAGACCCAGAATAATGAAAATAAGTGCGCTTCCCATGATACAAGCCTTTATGCTACTTGAACAGTATGTTTAATATTAAGGTCAGACAGATTTGATGGGCTGTCAAGGTGGGTATCGGCGGAAATTTGTTTTAATGCGCGCTGTTGATCGGAAACGATCTACTGAATTGAAACAGGTTTGTGTAAGAAGCCGGTGGGTATCAGGCTTGCAGTTGGTAGAGTCGGTAGTAAAATCCTTTTTGGGTCATCAGCTCAGCGTGGCTGCCCTCTTCCACAATTCGGCCGTGATGCAGCACAACGATCCGGTCGGCTTCCCGGGCGGTGGAGAGCCGATGGGCCACAACCAGTGCTGATCGGCCCTTCATCAGCCGTTTCAACGCAATGTTCACCGTCTGTTCCGTCTCAGAATCAATATAGGAGGTTGCCTCATCCAAAATGATCAGCTCCGGTGCCTTGGAAAGCGCCCGGGCAATGGCCACCAGTTGCTTTTCACCGGAGGAGAGCCGACCGCCGCCTTCGGTTAGGTGATAATTAAGCCCCTCAGGCAGTTTGGCAGTCAAGCGCTGACAATTGGCCGCTGTAACGATTTCGGCCAGTTCGGCCGGAGTCATTGCCGGATTACCAAAACGGATGTTCTCTTCCAGCGTTCCGGAAAAAAGATAGGGGTCTTGGGCCACCAGGGCCATGCCACCACGCACTTCTTTTTCCGTTAAGGTCTGGATATCCTTCCCTTTTAGTAAAATCCGTCCACTAACAGGATCGTAAAACCGTAAAATCAGGTTGATGAGTGTGGTTTTGCCCGATCCGGTTGGGCCCACAACGGCCACGGTTTCATCTTTGGCAATGGTCAGGTTAATATTTTGCAGCACTTTTTTATCAGGATTATAGTGGAACGAGACTTCCTCAAAGCGGATCATTGTTTCAGGGTCGGCTTCATCGGCACTCGATCGCTGGTGGATAAGAGGGCGTTCTTCGCGGGTATCTAAAATCTGAAAAATGCGCTCTGCCGAAGCCAGGGCGTTTTGCATGATATTGTACTTTTCGGCGATGTCCCGAATCGGTCTAAAAAACATGCGGATATAGGAGATAAAGGCCACCAAAAGACCCAAGGTCATCTGATCGGATAACACCTGCCGACCACCAGTGTAGATGATCAGGGCCAGCGCTGTGGCCGATAACACTTCAATGACCGGCATAAAAAATGCAAACACATGAATTTGACGGATTCCCGCCCGATAATTCTCATGGTTTAACATGTGAAAGCGGCGTGAGTTGGCCTTTTCCTGACCAAAGAGTTGGATCACCCGCATGCCGGTAACACTTTCGGCAAAGCGGGCATTTATTTCGGCAACCTTTAACCGCAGGGTGCGATAGGCATCTCGTACCTGGGCCGCAAAATAGACCGAGATCAGCATCACCAGCGGCACCACGGCAAAGGCCACCAGGGCCAGGCGCCAGTTCAAACTGAGCATCACCGTACAGATTCCGGCCAACAGAAAAAGATCCTTAAAAACAAAGACGATAAAAGAGGTAAAGAGTTCGTTCATATTTTGAACATCATTGGTGACACGCGTCACCAGCCGTCCGGTGGGGTTTTGGGCGAAATAGTCAACATGAAGATGCTCAATATGATCAAACAGGGCCATGCGCAGATCATGCATCACTTTTTGCCCGGTCAGTTCCATCACCAT
>RCNE010002601.1_pt1 | contig 13216 bp, 9 predicted proteins | sample 2041361 | NCBI WGS metagenome assembly RCNE01 (sample SAMN09708229, study PRJNA481090) | Marine sediment metagenome, whole genome shotgun sequencing project.
ATCAATATCGTGCTTGACCCGTGCCTCATCTTCGGTCTCGGCCCGTTTCCGGAGATGGGGATCACCGGCGCCGCGGTCGCCACCACCATCGGACGCGGTATCGGAGTGGCGGTCCAGCTTTGGGTGCTCTTTTTCGGCGGCAGCCGAATCCGGATCGCGTTGCCGGATCTCGCGCTCCGCCTCCGCGTCATGCTCGGTCTCTTCCGACTTTCGTTCGGCGGCATGCTGCAGACCCTCATCGGTCACTCGAGCTGGCTTTTCCTGGTGTGGATCGTCGGCAACTTCGGTGCTGCCGCAGTGGCCGGCTACACCATCGCGATCCGGCTTGTCATCTTCGCCATCCTCCCCTCCTGGGGGATGGCCAACGCCGCCGCCACCCTGGTCGGTCAGAACCTCGGCGCCGGCGAACCTGAACGCGCAGCGACCTCGGCCTGGCGGGCGGGAATTTACAACACAGTCTTCCTCTTCGGCGTGGCGGTGGTCTTCGTCGCCGCCGCCGATCCCATGATCCGCCTCTTCACCGACGAAGCGGCCGTTATCTCCTACGGCGTCTCCTGTCTCCGTTGGGTCTCATACGGCTATCCCTTCTATGCCTGGGGAATGGTCATGGTTCAGAGCTTCAACGGCGCCGGCGACACCTACACACCGACGGTGATCAACTTCTTCTGCTACTGGCTCTTCCAACTGCCGCTGGCTTATTTCCTGGCCCACCACGCAGGCTTCGGCGCCACGGGGGCGTTCATGGCCATCGCCATCGCCGAGGCTCTGATCGCTGTGATCGGGATTCTCGTCTTTCGCAAGGGCAAGTGGAAGGAACGAACAGTGTGAGAACCCAGTTCTCAGCTCTCAGTTTTTAGTTTTTAGTTTTTAGTTTCATCGCAGAGTTCATCGAATCCTCACCGCTTCTATTGTGATGTAACTCAAAACTAAAAACTTAACATTGAGAACTACAACGGAACTCATCGTCCCCTTGACACCTCACTGAACACGACTTATCTTTCGGTTTAGACCGATCGGTCGAACCATTAGGTAAAACCAATTGGTCCTTGATTCGTAGAACAAGGCGAGGAAACAATGGCACGACCACGATTCAGCAATCTCGATGAGGCCACGAGGAAGAGGATCCTCGAGACCGCCGCGGTGGAGTTCGCGGCGAACGGGTTTGACGGGACCTCGCTCAACCGGCTCATCCAGGGCCTTGGCATCAGCAAGGGATCGTTCTACTACTATTTCGACGACAAGGCGGATCTCTTCATCACCGTGGTCGACCATGCGTGGTCGGTTCTCATGCCGGCCGAGATCGTCGAAATGGGCGAACTGGATCGAGAAAACTACTGGCCGACTCTCGAAATCGTGATGGGAGAGGCGCGACGGCGGGTTCGCGAAAATCCGTGGATCGTCGGCTTCACCCGATTGGTCTACGATCCCCCGGAGAATCCGGGCATCCGAGATGCGTTGTCCGAGAGATTCAAGCAGGCTCGCGAGTGGCAGGCCGGCCTGATCCGGCAGGGGCGCCGGCTCGGAACCGTTCGCGACGACCTCCCGGTGGAGTTGCTCCAACTCCTTCTGGTCGGGGCAGACGAGGCCGGCGACCGGTGGTTCGTCGAGAACTGGGACCATCACACCGAGAAGGAAATCAAGCGGCTCTTCACGGAAGTCTTTGCCATCTTTCGTAGGATGATGGAGCCACCGCCGAAATGACGACACGCCAAATGGAGAAGCCAATGACCAAGAAAACTCTGTGGACCGCGACCCTGATCGGAATCCTGGCTGCCGGTGTGCCGGCCACCGCGCAGGACGCCCGCGAGATCGTCAAGCGGAGCATCGACAACTGGCGTGGGCTCTCGTCCTATGGCGAGATGACCATGACCATCCACCGGCCATCGTGGGAGCGCTCCATGTCCATGCGCGGATGGACATCGGGGTCGAAGAAATCATTGATCCGCGTGACCGCACCAAAGAAGGACGCCGGCAACGGCACCCTGATGGTGGACAACAACATGTGGTCCTTCGCACCCAAGGTCAACCGGGTCATCAAGGTCCCGTCTTCAATGATGGGCCAGAGCTGGATGGGTTCGGACTTCTCCAACAAGGACGTCTCGCGGGCCGACGACATCGTTGATCAGTACGACCACACCCTCCTCGCCACCGAGGAGATCGACGGTCACACGGTGTGGACCATCCAGTCGATCCCGCACGAGGAGGCCGCGGTGGTTTGGGGCAAAGAAGTGCTCCGAGTCCGTGATGACGACGTCCTGTTGAAGCAGGAGTTCTGGGACCAGGACGGTGTTCTGGTCAAGACCCTCGAGTCCCTCGAGATCGGCGAGATGGGCGGCCGCACCATCGCTCTGAGACAACGGATGGCCAAGACCGAAACCGACGACGAGTGGACCGAGTTCTCCATTCAGTCGATGGAGTTCGACATCAAAACCTCGGACAACGTCTTCACCCGGTCGAATCTGCAGAACCCGAGAGACTAGCCGATGAACAACATCACCTTCCGCTTGGCGTGGAGAAACCTCTGGCGGCGCAAACGCCGGACCTGGCTGACCGTGGGCGCCATGGTCTTTAGCAACATCATCCTGGTCTTTCTGATCTCCATGCAGCTCGGGATGTACTCGATGATGATCGAAAATACCTTAAGGGCCCAGACAGGACACCTCCAGATCCAGGCGCCGGGCTACAAGGACGACCTCAAGATCCGCCAGGTGGTGCCGGATGTTGTCACCCTTGCCACCGAGCTTCGAAATGAACTCGGAAGCGACGAGGTTGCGGCCAGGGCTTCGGCCTTCGCCCTGGTTTCGAGCGCCGAGCGCAGCTATGGCCTGCAGATCTCCGGCGTCGAGCCCAACTACGAGGCGCGGGTTTCGAGCCTGCCAGGGCTCATCACCGAGGGGCGATTCCTCGACGACCCAACAACCGAGGAGATCGTCATCGGCAGCGTGCTCTCGCGCAATCTCCGGGCGGGGGTGGGTGACGAGTTGACCATCATCGGCAGCGGTCGTGACGGATCGTTCGCCGCCGCTGTGGTGACGGTGGTGGGGATCTTCGAAAGCGGCGCGCCCGATTTGGACCGCAGCTTCGCCGAGGTCCCCCTCGGCTTTTTCCAGGACGCCTTCTACATGGACGGCGCCGGTCACTCGGTCGTGATCATGTCGCCCTCGCTGATCGGAGTCGGCGCCCTGAAGACCCGCGTCGAAGGTCTGCTTCCCGAAGGGGAAGAACTCGTCGTTCATGATTGGGACGCGCTGCTGCCCGGGCTCAAGCAGTCGATCCAGGCAGATTTCGTCAGCGCCTGGTTCATGTACGGAATCCTGATCATCCTCGTCGCATTCAGCGTGCTCAACACCCAGCTCATGTCGGTGCTCGAGCGGACCAAGGAGTTCGGAATCACCCTGTCCCTCGGGGTGACCCCGGGTCGGCTGGGCCGGCTGGTCCTGCTTGAATCGAGCCTCATGGGCGCCATCGGCCTCATCCTCGGGATGGTCTTCGGCGGCGCACTTGTGTTCTGGCTAGGCCGAATCGGCTTCACCTACCCGGGACTCGAAGAGATGGCGGGCAAGTTCAATCTTCCGGCTCGGATCTACCCGCAGTTCTCGGCCGCGGGGCTGCTCATGGGGCCGGTCATCCTGCTCCTCGCGAGCATGGCGGCCTCCATCTACCCGGCCCATTGGCTCGAGCCTGTCGCGGCCATGAGGACGGCAGAATGAATCAGTTCAAAATCGTCCTTCGTCTGGCCTGGCGGAACCTCTGGCGCAACCACCGCCGGACCCTGATCATGATCGCAGCCATCGTCATCGGCGCCTGGTCCATGATCTTCATGACCGCGCTCATGCGCGGAATGGTCGACGACATGGTCTCCGACGGGATCAGCGTCCTGCCTGGCCATGTCCAGATCCACCACCCCGACTATCGTGACGACCCCACCATCGCCAACGTCATCGCTCCCCCATCCGGCGAACTGCTTGAAGCCCTCGGGAATCCCGAGGTCGTCGCGTGGGCCACCCGGGTGCGGGTCCCGGCGGTGATCTCGTCTGAGCGCGACACCCGCGGAGTCACCCTGATCGGGATCGATCCCGAGCGCGAACGCGATATCAGCTTTGTCGCCGACGACATGGCCGAGGGCGAGTTCCTCTCGTCCCGGGACGATCGCGGACTCATCGTGGGCCGCAAACTGGTCGAAAGGCTCGAAACCGGTCTCGGCAAACGCGTCGTCATCATGAGCCAGGATCAGGACAACGAGATCGCTGACCGGGGTTTTCGGATCGTCGGGATTTTCGAGTCCAAGCTTGCCGTGTACGAGGAAGGCTTTGTCTTTGCCGGCGAAGCCGTCATCCAGGAACTGCTCGGGGTTGGTGACGCCATCTCGGAGGTGGCGATCCTCGGCAGCGACTACCGCAATATCGAGGGTCTCAACCATCTCATCGAAACCGCAGCCGGCGACGATGTCGAGGTCCTGCCGTGGAACGAGCTCGATAGGTATCTCGGTTCCATGCTCGCGATGATGGACGGCTTTGTCATAGTCTTCATCGTCGTTGTTTTCCTCGCGCTCTCATTCGGACTCGTCAACACGCTCGTGATGGCGGTCTTCGAGAGGGTTCGCGAGATCGGCCTCATGCTCGCCCTTGGGATGACACCACGTTCGATCCTCGGTCAGATCGTCACCGAGTCCATCCTGCTGCTCATCATCGGGCTGGCCATCGGAAACGTAGCCGCCATCGCCACCATCGAACCGCTCAAGGGCGGAATCGATGTCTCCATCGTCGGTGAGGGGATGGAGATGATGGGCGCATCAAGCGTCCTCTATCCCGCCCTCTATCTCAAAGACATCGTCATGGCCAACGTCATCGTCATCGTCCTCGGTTTCTTCGCCAGCCTCTCACCGGCCTGGCGAGCCTCGAAATACGACCCCATCCGTGCCATCACAAAGGTATAGCACCTAAAATGACCAATTCTCACCGGCGATCTGCACCCACTCCTTGCGCTCTAGGCGACTGCGAAAAGCCTCGACATACCGCTCGGTATGCCTACGTTTTTCGCAGACGCCAGAACATCAAGGAGCAGGCACATCTCATCCGGCAAAATCGCTCAATTCAGGAGCAATTATGAACACCACTCAAAACAGCGTGAAGTGCACCGATCTCTGCAAGACCTATCACCAGGGCGATATCGAGGTCACCGGACTCGACCACATCGATCTCGAGATTTCAGAGGGTGGCTTTGTCTGTCTCTCGGCGCCGTCGGGCGGTGGCAAGACCACCCTGCTCAACGCTATCGGCGGGCTCGACACCCCGGACAGCGGTGAGATCTGGCTCGCCGGCGAGCGGATCGACAATCTGGGCAAGGGCGAGCTCGCCAGCATGCGGCTCCACCGGATCGGCTTTGTCTTCCAAGCATACAATCTGATCCCCGTGCTCACTGCGCGGGAGAACATCGAGTTCGTCATGGAGATCCAGGGCGTCCCCGCCGACGAGCGAGAGAAGCGCTCCACCGACATCCTCGCCGAGGTCGGTCTCGAGGGTCTCGGAGATCGTCGACCGGCCCAGATGTCGGGCGGCCAGCAGCAGCGGGTAGCGGTAGCTCGGGCCATCGTCTCCAAACCGGCACTCGTCCTCGCCGACGAGCCGACGGCCAACCTTGACTCGCACACCGCCGAACAGCTGATGGAGCTCTTTGTCGAACTCAACGAGCACCACGGAACCACCTTTGTCATCGCCACCCACGATCAGCGGGTGATGCGGTATGCCAAACGGGTGGTCCACATGCTCGACGGCAAGGTGGTCGAGGACGAGCGGCGGGACGTGGCGTAGGGGACGAAATGAACTCGGGTTTGATGGCCAAGGCGACTTGTGCGAGCGGTCCGTTCGATCCCGATCCCGATCCCGATCCCGGATGGACCTCTTCGTTTCGGGATCGGGAACGGGATCGGGATCGGGATCGGGATCGGGATCGATCGTACAGGCAACGTCTCCCTATCCTCCTCGGTGCGCTGACGTGGATGGTGTTCTTCCCCACGATGGCCTCAGCCACCGACATCGAAATCGGCGGCCGTGTGAGCCCGCAGGCCGCTCTCACTCTCTATCCCGACAACAGTCTCTTCCAAGACGTCTATGGATCCAGTTCGATCTACTCGGCCTTTGACGCCCGAGTGGTCTTCGGTCTGAAGCACAAGCGTTTCAACCTCAACGCCGACTACCAACTCATCGGTATCTATGCCGACCAGCTCGAGCTGACCCGTGAGCTTCCACCCGAACTTCGGGTGCTCTTCCGCCATCTCCCGTCCGACCGGACCCGGCTCTTCGATCTCACCCACGTCTTCACCGACTCTGGCAAAACCGCTTTGCTGCAGCGCCTCGATCGGCTTTCGCTGGGTTTCGCCACCGACCACGTGGTCATGCGTTTTGGCCGCCAGGCCATCACCTGGGGCAACGGACTCGTTTTCAACGTCATGGACATCTTCAACCCCTTTGACCCGGCCGCGGTGGACAAGGAATTCAAGACCGGCGATGACATGATCTATGGACAGGTCCTCCAGAACAACGGCAACGATCTCCAGGGGGTGATGGTTTTCCGGCGCGATCCCATCACGGGTGACGTCGAGTCGGACCAGGGCTCGTTGGCCTTCAAATACCACCATATGGGATCAAACTTCGAGATCGACGCTCTCGCCGCCCAGCACTACGGCGACACCCTCGTGGGCATCGGCGCAAACGTCAGCATCGGCGGCGGAGTCCTCCGCGGCGACCTCGTCGTCACCGACACCGACGACGGCACGATCTCCTCGCTGGTCACCAGTTGGTCCCAGTCGTGGATCTGGGGCGGCAAGAATGTCAGCGGTTTGGCCGAGTACTTCTACAACGGCTTTGGTCAATCGGACGGCTGCTACTCACCGATTTGCCTGGCCGACAATCCCGAACTCTACAAACGCATCGCCCGCGGCGAACTCTTCAACCTCGGACAGCACTATCTGGCCGTGAGCGCCATGATCGAGGTGACACCTCTCTTCCTTCTGACTCCGAATCTCTTCATCAACCTGCGGGATCCGAGTGCGCTGGCTCAGCTCGTCTTTCAGAACGATCTGCACGAGGACCTCCAGCTTTGGAGCGCCGTAAATATCCCCCTCGGCGCCGATGGGACCGAGTTCGGTGGCGCCGCGTCCGAGATCCCGGAGCTCTATCTTTCGGCCGGACCATCTGTTTCGGTCCAGCTCGTCTGGTACTGGTAATCGGGCTCATGAAGGCCAATAAAGCGCTTCTTGACAGTCGGAACCGGAACGCCTATCTTCTCTCATTGAGAAACTGACCGACCGGTCGGTCAGAACAGGAATGAGACATGTCATCAACACCAACAGCAGCCCGAGGAGAAAAGCGTCCGCTCATTCTCCGTGCCGCCACGGAGGTTTTCGCGGAGCAGGGCTTCAACTCGGTGACGGTGGCGGCCATCGCCGACCGGGCCGGGATCGGCAAGGGGACGGTCTACGAGTACTTCTCGTCCAAAGACGAGCTCCTCTTTGCCGTCTTCGAGTGGATGAACGAGGGGATCTTCGACCGGATCCACGGTCTGATCGAGGTCGCAGGCACCACCCTCGAGCGACTCCGGAGCCTGCTCGATCTCGGAGCACAGATCACCCGCGAGCAGATGGAGATGCAGGCGGTCGTGCTCGACTTCTGGTCGGCCTCCCGCGGCACCAAGGTGGAAGAGCGCTACAACCAGGCATGCCTCGCAACCTTTCGTTCCTACCGCCGGTTGGTGGCCAATGTGATCCGAGAGGGTCAGGCTGCGGGCGAGATTCGATCCAACATCGACCCCGAGGCGGTGGCGACCATGGTGGTCGCAGCCATGGACGGGCTCGGGGTCCAGATCTTCTTCGACCGCGAGCTCGATCCGGACACCACCGTCTCCGGCTTCGGTGATGTGCTCCTTGCCGGACTCGAGGTGAAGCCATGACGAAATCCAAGAACCTACCCGCGCCGGACTCCGTAGGAGTTCCGGACAGGAGGGCGCAGATGCATCGATCAGAATTCCGGGCGCTGCCCATCATCTTGACTCTCATTCTGGCGGCCGGTGCCGTCTCCGCTCAGGTGGTCAACGAGAAGAAGACCACCCTCAAGGAACTCGTGATTTCGGCGATGAACACGCACGAACTCATCGAGATCGCCGACAGCGAGATCCGACGCGCCCAGGCTGACAAGGGACTCGCCAGATCAGCCATCATGCCGAGGATCAACCTCAACGGCGCCTACACCTTCTATGGCCAGGAGACCGCCATCGAGCTTTCACCCGGTGAGGAATTCGTCATCCAGCCGTCGCAGGACTGGTCGTGGAGCGCCGATCTTCGTCAGACCTTGTTTTACGGCCTCCGTCCCTGGCGCGCGAGAAACATCGCCAAGCTCAACTACGACATCGCCCAGCTCGACAAGCTAACCGACATCAACAATCTTGCCCTCGAGGTGTCGGCGGCGTTCCTTTCCACCCGGGCAGCCGAAGAAAACGTCGAGGTCCGCAGGGTTGCCCTCGAACAGATCGAAGGGCAGCTCAAGGTGACGGAGCGTCGCTTCGACGTCGGTGAAACCTCCATCGCCGATGTCGCTCGGTGGCGAGCCGAGGTGGCCGGCGCCAAGCAGGCCTTCGTCGTCTCCCAGGGTGATGCCAAATTCGCCTACAACAGCCTCTCGCGGTTGGTCGGCATGGCCGATATCGGCACCCTCGAGCGGCTCGGTCCGGTGCCCACCCCTCCCGGTGACGTCAACACCCTCATCACCACCGCGTTCGAGGACCGGTGGGAGATGAAGACTCTCTACCACCAGATGGAAGCCGCGGGTCTGTGGATCAAGCTCGAAAAGGGCGCCTACCTCCCCGAGCTCGAGGCCACGGCGCAGTATTTCCAACAGAAGGCATCATTTCCGTCTCAGGGCTGGGCCTTGCTGATGCTCAACCTCAAGGTTCCCATCTATCAAGGTGGCATCGTCAAAGCCAACGTCGCCAAGGCCAGGGAAGACCTCCGCCAAGTCGAGCTCCTCGATCGGACCCTGCGGCGCAACATCGCCAACCAGGTGGACTCGGCCTTTATCGGTTATGATGCCGCCGACGCCGCCCTGGACGCGGCCCGCGAGCGAACCAAGGCGGCCACCGAAGCTTATCGTCAGGTGGAGCGCGCTTACCGGGTCGGTGAGACCTCGGCGGTGGCGCTGCTCGATGCGACCACCGAGGCCATCGACGCCGAGACCACCCACATCATCGCTCGCGCGCAACGCGAGTTCCAGGCGATCTCGCTGCGCCACGCCATCGGCCTCTTTCCCCTTCCGGATCTCGACTACTCCGATTTCGACGACACAACCGAGGAGTGACAACCATGAAACCCGAACGACTTCGTCTCATCGCCACCGTTTCCATCGTCGCCCTCGCGCTGGCCGTCGGCGCCTGCCACCAGCCCGAAGAAGACACCGACGGCATCAAGAACGCCGCCGAGGCACTCGAGAAGGCCCTCGCCCCGCGCGAGGTCGAGCTCGTCACACCCGAGATCCGCAACGAACAACCGTCGGTCCAACTTGTCGGTGAGATCAGAGCCTCCGACATCGTGCTCATCTCGTCGGAGATTGGCGGCAAGGTTGACCGCGTCCTCGTCGAGGTCGGAGACCGCGTCGCCAAAGGTACGCCCCTGATCGAGGTCGACCGTGAGACATTCGCGATCTATCTCGCGCAATCCGAGGCCAATCGAGATGCCGCCCGAGCCGATCTCGCCCTCGCCGACAAGGACCTCGAGCGCAAGCAGGATCTTCGGTCGGACGAGACCATCCCCCAGGCGACCCTCGACCAGGCCCAGGCGGGCTTCGATCTCGCCAAGGCCCGTTTGGCCGCCAGCGATGCATCCATGCGTCTCGCCCAACGAAATTTCGACAGGAGCGTCATTCGAGCTCCCGCCGCCGGCGCCATCACCGAGCGAATGGTCGTCGCAGGTCAGTGGGCCGATGTCGGCGAAGGACTGCTCGAGCTGGCTCTGGGCGGCAAGGTCAAGATCGCCGCCCGGGTCCCCGAGTCCTGGGTCGGTCGCTTCGCGGGACTGGAAACGTTCAGCTTCACCGTCGGGACCGGTTCGACGGTCCACTCCGCCGAGATCTACAGCCTTCAACCGGTGGTCCGAGAGGCCAGCCGGTCCTTCGAGATCGTCGGCACAGCACCCAACGACGGCACCATGAGGCCGGGGATGTTCGCCAACGTCACCCTGACCTCGCCCGAGGCAAGAGCCACGCTGTGGTTACCGGTCTCCGCTATCGCCACCTCCGATCTGCCCCAGGTACTCATGGTCGAGAACGACGAAGTCACTTACCGGAAGATCCAAATCGGTCGCCGTGACAACGACACGATCGAGGTCGTCAGCGGTCTCGGTGAGGGTGAGCGCGTGATCCTCGAGGTCGCCGGTCTGACCCGCGGTCTTCCCGTCACGATCATCACAAGTTCTTAGTTCTTAGTTCTTAGTTTTTAGTTCCAAGACGTCACTGGGGAGTTTGCGATGCAACTAAAAACTCAACACTTAAAACTAAGAACTCTTTGCTCGCATCGATTGGACGCACGATGAACTTATACGACATCGCCATCCGCCGCCCCGTCTTCACCTCCATGCTCATGATCGCGCTGGTGGTCTTCGGCATCCTCGGCTACCAGACCCTGCCCATCAATCTGCTGCCGTCGCTGGACATCCCCATCGTCACGGTGATCACGGCCCTGCCCGGCGCTTCACCCGAGGTCATGGAGTCCGATGTCACTGATGTCATCGAGTCGGCGGTCAACACCATCGAGGGCATCAAACAGCTCACGTCGTACTCCGGCCAAGGAGTTTCTTGGGTGACGGTCACCTTCACCCTGGAGCGCGACATCGACATCGCCGCCCAGGATGTCCGCGACAAGGTCTCGGGCGCGATCGGTGAACTGCCGCTGGATGCCGAGCCGCCCATCGTCCAGAAGTTCGACGCCAACTCTCAGCCCATGTTGTGGATGGCGCTGGCCGGACTGGACGCCCGCGAGCTCTCGGACTACGCCGATCAGGTGGTCAAACCCCGGCTGCAGTCGGTTCCAGGGGTCGGCAACGTGCTCATGCCGGGTTTCCGCGAGCCCATGATGCGGATCTGGATCGACCGCGACAAGCTGGCGGCCCACCGCCTGGCCGTCAACGACATCATCATGGCTCTCGGGCGCGAGAATCTCGAGCTGCCCGGCGGCTTTATCGAGGGACCCCAGATCGAGCTGGCGGTTCGCAACCTCGGACTTTTCGAAACGGTTGAGGAATTCGATCAAATGATCGTCTCCACGGTCAACGGTCGCCCCATTCGGCTCCAGGATGTGGGCTTCACCCAGCTTTCCGTGGCCGACGAACGCGGCGGCGCTCACTACAACATGACCCCGACCCTGGGTCTGGGAATCGCCCCCCGGTCCGGCGCCAATCTCGTGGATGTCAACAAGGCCGCACGGCAACGGATGGAGGAACTCTCCAAGGACTTCCCACCGGGGCTCTTCTATGACGTCGCCTTCGATGGCGCCGTGTATGTCGAACGATCCATCGAGAACGTCCAGTTCGACATCATCTATGGGGCCGTGCTGGCGATCCTCGTCGTCTTTGTATTCCTCAGATCCTGGCGATCGACCTTCATCGTCTCGTTGGCAATCCCGACTTCACTCATCGCGACCTTCGGTTTCATGCGGATCTTCGGGTTCTCGCTCAACAATCTCACCACCCTGGCCCTCGCGTTGTCCGTCGGGGTCGTGATCGATGACGCGATCGTGGTACTGGAGAATATCTACCGCCACCAGGAAGAAGGTGAAGACCCGTTCACGGCCGCCATGGAGGGCACCAAGGAGATCGCCCTCGCAGCAATGGCGGCGACCTTCGCCATTGCGGCCGTCTTCATCCCCGTGGCCTACATGAAAGGGATGATCGGCCAATTCCTTTTCGAGTTCGGGATCTCGGTGTCGGCGGCGGTCCTCATCTCCCTCTTTGTCGCACTGACCCTGACCCCGATGCTGTGCTCGCGGATCCTCACGGTGAAACCCAAGCACGGCAAGCTCTACGTCGCGCTCGAGAACGCTTTCAAGGGCCTCGAGCGCAGCTACTCACGGTCACTCGGCTGGGTGCTACGCCACAAGATCATCACCCTCGTGACAGCGATCGTCGTGCTCGCATCGAGCTTCCTCCTCGTACCCTTCATCGGCGCCGAATTCGCCCCACCCGAGGACATGTCGTCATTCATGATCACCACCAAGGCCCCGGTGGGCACCTCGCTCGAGGCCATGGAACGGCTGATGATGAAGCTCGAGCGCATCACGCTGGAGCAACCCGAGGTCCTCTCAGGCTTCATGGCCATGAACTTCGAAGGTCGGGGACAGATCAACACTGGCATTCTCTTCCTCAAAATGGCGAAGCCGCACGAACGTGAGGCGACCCAGAACGAGGTCGTCCGACGCCTCCGCCGCGAGTTCGCCAAGGTCGAGGGCATCCAGGCTTTCGTTACCGAATTCAGCTTCTACGCTGTCTCGTCAGAGGGTGGCGAGAAGGCCCTCGCCTACTCGCTCCGCGGTCCCGATCTGGCAGAGCTTGGACGCGTTGGCACCGCTGTCATCGACCGACTGTCAATCGAGCCCGGCTTTGTCGATCTCGACCACAACCTCGATCTCGAACAGCCCCAGCTCTTCGTTCGGGTCGATCGCGATCGCGCACACGATCTCGGGCTCGACGCGGCGACGATCTACGAGACGGTCTACTCGCTCGTCGCCGGTCGAGAGGTGGGGGCCTACACCACCCAGGGCAAACGCTACGACGTCAGAATCAAGATCCGACCCGACCAGATCCTCTCCCCCGAGGACATCGGCGCGCTCCAGGTTCGGACCCGTTCAGGCGAGATGATCCGCCTCGACTCGGTGGTGGAGATCAGCCACGGGGTCGGCCCCATCAACATCAACCGCACCGATCGCGAACGTTCTCTGCTGCTCACCGGCAACCTCGAGAACATCCCTCTGAACCGGGCGCTCGAACGGGTCGAGGAAGTACTCTCCGAGGAACTCCCGGAGGGCTACCACGCCAAGGCCACCGGTCAAGCGGAGGAGATGGCCGAGAGCATGGGCTCGCTCTTCTTCGCCCTCGGCCTCGCGGTCCTCATCGTCTACATGCTGCTCGCGAGTCAGTTCGACTCGCTCATCCACCCCTTCACCATCATGTTCGCGCTGC
>RCNE010001358.1_pt1 | contig 13215 bp, 9 predicted proteins | sample 2041361 | NCBI WGS metagenome assembly RCNE01 (sample SAMN09708229, study PRJNA481090) | Marine sediment metagenome, whole genome shotgun sequencing project.
CGCGCTCGATACCAACCGCGATGCTCTATCAGTCGGTATGGCGGTGGTTCTGGGGTTCACCGTGTTCTTCATTTTGGAACAAATTCTGCACTGGCATCACTGCCATCGTGCTCAGGCGAATTGCAAACAACCGTTGACCTACCTTGTTCTTATCGGGGATGGGTTGCACAATTTTATCGGTGGTTTAGCCATTGCCAGCACCTTCCTAATCGACATTCGACTGGGGATCACCAGCTGGCTAGCGGCGGCGGCGCACGAGGTACCGCAGGAGCTCGGTGATTTTGGCGTGTTGGTGCACGGAGGCTGGTCAAAGCGACGTGCGCTGATTTTCAACCTGCTATCAGGCCTGACGTTTCTTGTCGGTGGCCTGGTGGCTTACGGGTTGTCATTTCAGGTGGATGTAAGTTGGTTGATTCCGTTTGCAGCCGGTAACTTTCTTTACATCGGTGCCTCGGACCTGGTCCCCGAAGTCAACAAGCACCGCGACCTCAAGGCCAATGCGATCCATCTACTGGCCTTCGTGCTCGGGCTTGCTTTGTTGTTGTTTGCGAAAATGACGATTGACAACTAGCACCGTCGGGGATTTTTGAATAGCAACAATGGGGAGTGATCGATGGATCAAGTGCAGACCGACGAACATATGGCAAAGGCATTACTCGATCCGGCGAGCGTATTTTCTAATCCGATGGCAGTCGTTGACGAAAAAGCTCTCTCGACTGAGCGCAAGATCGAGATATTGCGGCGCTGGGAATACGACGCCAAAGAAGTGCAGGTCGCCGATGAGGAGGGATTTCCGGCGCGGGAACCGGGCACGCTTCTCGATGCTGTCATTGCTGCCCTGCATCAACTCGGTGCCGGGCCCGATCTAGAGCACTCACCGCCGACCAAACAAGGTGGCGTGTGACCGTTCGAAATCTTGATGCAGTCTTTAAACCGGCATCCGTTGCCATTATCGGTGCGAGTGAGCAACTCGGATCGGTGGGTCGCGTACTAACGGAAAACCTGCTCGAGCATTTCGAAGGGCCGGTGTATCTTGTAAACCCGAAGCACCGGCGGCTGTTTGACGTCGAGGTGTTCCACGATGTTGAACACTTACCGCAAGCGCCGGACCTCGCTGTTATCGCTACTCCGCCGAATACGGTACCAGGACTAATCGATGCGTTGGCGAAGAAGGGAACACGCGGTGCCTGTGTGATTACCGCGGGTGTCGGTAACGACGTCCGTCGCCGGGGCGAACCCCTTCGTCAAGCCATGTTGGATGCTGCGAAACCCACTCTGTTACGCATTGTCGGACCCAATTGTTTGGGGCTGCAAGTGCCGAGCGTAGGCCTGAATGCGAGCTTCGCCCATATTTTTCCGAAACCGGGATCGATTGCCTTCGTCGCACAGTCCGGCGCGCTGCTCACGGCCGTACTGGATTGGGCTCATCCCAGGGGCATCGGCTTTTCGCATATTGTCTCAATGGGCGATATGGCGGATGTGGATATCGGTGACATGTTGGACTACCTGGCGAATGTACCGGAGACTAAGGCGATACTCTTATATGTAGAGTCAATTACCAATGCACGTAAATTCATGTCTGCCGCAAGAGCAGCGGCTCGCACCAAGCCCGTCATTGTGGTCAAGGCCGGTCGGTATGAAGAGGGTGCGCGAGCGGCGAGTTCTCATACTGGTGCGCTAGCGGGACATGACGAGGTTTACGATGCGGCGTTTCGACGGGCCGGAATGCTCCGGGTGTTGTCACTCGAAGAGCTGTTCGACGCGGTAGAGACATTAGCGACTGCCAAACCACCGCTAGGAAAGCGCCTAGCGATTCTTACCAACGGCGGTGGCATCGGTGTCTTGGCGACTGACGCGTTGATGGCGGAAGAGGGCGAATTGGCGACGTTGTCCAAGTCGACGATGGAGAAACTCAACAAAGTGCTACCAGCGACTTGGTCGCACGGCAATCCGATTGACATCATTGGCGATGCAACGGGGCAACGCTACGCCGACGCACTCAAGATTCTTCTCGACGACGATAACTGTGACGGGATCTTGGTTCTGAATTGTCCCACTGCGGTGGCTGCATCCTCAGAAGCGGCTGACGCTGTCATTAGCGTTTTGCCAAAGGAGCTTCACAAGACCGTGCTGACGAGTTGGGTCGGCACACAATCGGCCGATGCGCCAAGGCAGCAGTTTCGAGAGCACGGTGTTCCTACCTATCAAACGCCCGAGGATGCGGTGCGTGCCTTCTCGCAGATGGTGAACTACCGACGCAATCAGAAGATGCTCATGGAGACGCCGCCTTCTCTGCCGGCACTGTTTGAATCGGATTTTAAACTGGCGAGACAGCAAATCGATTCGGCGCTTCGCGAGGGCAGGGACTGGTTGTCCGAAGCCGAATCCAAGTGTCTGCTTAATGCGTACGGCATACCAATAGTACGAACAGAAGTCGCAACGTCACCAGACGACGTAGCGGAAATTTCAAAGAATTTCGATGGCCCGGTCGCTATCAAGATACTGTCACCCGACATCACGCATAAATCCGATGTGGGTGGCGTGTTGTTGGATGTCGACCCTCAGCGCGCTAAAGAAGCGTCAAGTGCCATGTTTGATCGAATACGAGCGTTGCATCCGAACGCGGATTTGCAAGGATTCACGGTGCAGGCGATGGCGCACAGACCGGGCGCTCGCGAGCTAATTGCCGGGATGGTGAATGACCCTCAGTTTGGTCCGGTAATTCTCTTTGGCCAAGGCGGTACCGCGGTCGAAGTGCTCGATGACAAAGCACTCGCCTTGCCACCGCTGAACCTCAAGCTGGCCCGGGAGCTCATCGAACGCACCAAAGTCCACCGCTTACTTCAGGGCTATCGGGACGTGCCGGCAGTCGATCTCGATGAGATTGAATTGGTATTGGTTCGATTGTCGCACCTCATCGTGGATTTCCCCGAGATCCAGGAACTGGATATAAACCCGCTGATGGCCGACCAACACGGCGTACTGGCGCTGGATGCACGCGTCAAAGTCGCTGCAGCGACAAGCACGGGTGCCGAGCGGTTGGCGATCCGACCTTATCCCAAAGAATTGGAGGAAGATTTCGATGCCGGTGATGGTCGAAGGCTGCTTCTGCGTCCAATCCTGCCGGAGGACGAGCCCTCGTTACAGTCGGCGTTCGGCAAACTGACCAAAGAGGAAGTGCGCTACCGATTCTTCCTGCCGCTTAAGTTTCTTGATCATCTGACCGCAGCGCGATTCTCACAAATCGATTATGACCGTCACATGGCCTTGGTATTAACTGAGCCGGGGATTCCCGGGACGACCGAAATTTACGCCGTCGTACGCCTATTCGAAGATCCAGATCGTACTCAGGCCGAGTTTGCCATCACCGTAGATCATAATATGGCAGGCCGCGGTATTGGTACATATCTCATTCGGCGCGTGTTGGAGTACGCACGCGATCGCGGTATTGAAACCGTCTATGGTGATGTGCTGTACGACAATCAGCGAATGTTGAAGATCTGTCGAAAAATTGGTTTCTCGACTTCTCCAGTGCCTGAAGAGCCTGGCGTCGTTCGAGTCACGATGCTCTTAACGTAGTTTGTCCCACTATCACAGCACTGTAGCGACAACAAAATGGTCACAGCCTTTATTAGTCACCCATCATTCTATGAGCATGAAGTGCCCGAGGGACATCCGGAGTGCTCGCGTCGTCTCTCGGCGATTAACGATCAGCTTTATAACAAGGGTATTTATGATCTGCTTCAACACCACGAGGCAACCAGAGCGACAAGAGAGCAGTTAGAGCGCGTTCATACTGCGCGTCTCCTCAATGCGTTGCAGGACATCTCGCCATCTTCCGGTTTCGTAACGATAGACGCGGATACGTTTATGGGTCCTCACACATTGGACGCCGCCTGGCATGCAGCGGGCGCTGCCGTGATGGCGACAGATTTAGTCATAGGGGAAAGTTGCGACAATGCGTTCTGCGCAGTACGTCCACCCGGACATCACGCGGAACGCGATCGTGCCATGGGATTTTGTTTCTTCAATAACGTTGCCGTCGCCGCGGCTCATGCGCTCGACAAACACGGTCTCGAGCATGTCGCGATCCTCGACTTCGATGTCCATCATGGAAATGGCACAGAGAACATTTTCGCAGACGACGAGCGCGTCTTACTATGCTCAACTTTCCAGCACCCGTTCTATCCGTTCGGCGGTACCGACACGCCTCGGTCGCATATCGTCAATGCACCGTTGCCCGCTGATTCAACGGGTGATGACTTTCGCAGTGCTATCATGAAACAGTGGTTGCCAGCTGTAGACCGCTTCCGGCCGCAAATGATATTTGTGTCCGCCGGTTTCGACGGGCATGTCGAAGACGAGATGGCGCAGTTCCGACTGGTTGACGACGACTATCGGTGGATTACGGAAACCATCACGAATATCGCTGATCGGCACTCAGCAGGGAAGATCGTGTCGTGCCTTGAGGGCGGCTACGCGCTTGATGCGCTTGGCCGATGCGTGTGCACACATATTCGAACACTGGCCGGCCTGTGATGGCAGAAGTCTTCAATTTGGGTGGGTGCATCATCGACCGGATTCGCTTAAGCATCCGGAATAGAGAAGTTTTAATCTATAAGTACGAGGAGTACAGCAATGGCTAACGAAGGCTACCATGAACCAATCGCCGAACTGTCCGATGAAACCAGAGACATGCATCGCGCCATCACATCCCTAATGGAGGAACTGGAGGCTGTCGACTGGTACAACCAACGTGTCGACGCGTGTCAGGACGCGGAATTGAAAGCGATCCTGGCCCACAATCGGGATGAGGAAAAGGAACATGCTGCCATGGTGCTCGAATGGATACGTCGCAAGGATTCGACTTTCGAGAAGGAACTGAAAGATTATATGTTCACCGACAAACCCATCGCGCACAAGTCGTAGTTAGCGCCGGCGTTAGCCCCTACAGGTTTTCGGAAACTACGAATATTTCCGTTTCCCAATATGCCTCAGACTGATTTCGGTCAATGCGATAAAGGCACGGGTCTGTATTGTCTAATTTCCAACTCAGAACCGGAGTAGCACTCGCTATGCAAACTGCACGAACACTCGCAGAAATTCCCGACCGTCTGGGCACAGTATTTCTCGCCAATGACGTTGACGCTTTGGTGAGCTCATATGGATAAGTTCACACGCAACTACTCGATCCTATTTGCCACCATAGCTGTGATCGTCTTGGTCTTGACGTTGTACGAGAATCCTGGAGTGTCGCGGCTCAACGCATTGCTTTCGAAAAACACCGAGGTCGCTTCCTATCCATATCACTTCCGCGTAGTCAATTTTGAGAACGGCCTGGCGATAATGAGTACACCCCGCTCTGCGGACTTTTCGGCGTACCGGGCGTTGGCCATCCTATACCCGGAATTGCGTAATCAATCGCCGGATTCATCGGCGATGCTCGACGCTCAGCAGGAAATGGCGCGGATTCAAGGTATCGCACAAAAAATTGTGGCGGGGTCCAATGATGCCAACCGTGTCATCTGGGAACTGGATGAGAACTGGCTACGCGGCAAGGGCGTCGACCCAAGCCAGTTTTGATCCAATCCAAAGGCAACTTGGCTGCGCATTCGAGGGACTCGCGACTGACAACAGGTTGCCGCAGAAAGCAACCGGACAATGATCGCACTTCCTTGTTGTTCTCGCGGCCGATAGCCAACTTGTCGGGGTAGGGAATTGCTATCTCCTAACTCGATCGACTGTTGACGCAATGCAGTCATTTTCAAAAAGGGCCTTGTCAAATCCCTCGTTCATCCCGCAGCTATCGAAGTTTCTTGACGGCCGACTTGATGTGACTCTGGATCTTTGATCCTATTAGCGACGTAACATCGCGTTGACACAGAATTCTAAATGCCGTCTCAGATGTGGAAACATCCCTATTGACGACAATTCTTGCTATTTCGATACGCAAACGAGTCTCTGAATAGCCCCGTTAGAATGATTATCCTCAGTGGTAGTGATTTTACTCAATACATGGAACGGAACAATGATTATTGACAACGAGTGGTTTGATGCGTGTGAAGATGGAAACGCTGATGAGGTAAGAAAACTCGTCGATACTAAGAAATTCTTGTTTTGGTCGTCTGTGGATATTAATAGACAAGATGAGTTTGGATATACAGCACTCATGATAGCTGCTGAGCAAGGCTTTGCAGATGTTGCCGACTTGGTTCTTGAAAAAAGGGCCAGACTCGATATTCAGGCAAAGAACAAAGTAACTGCCCTTACACAAGCTGCGCAAAATGGCCATCAGTCTATTGTTGAAAAACTTGTAAGAGGCGGTGCCGATATTGATTTGCAAGCAGATTCTGGTGCTACTGCACTGTACCTAGCTGTCCAAAACGGCTACAACGAGATTGCACAAATACTCCTGGGAAAAAATGCGAATACTGAGCTCCAAGCAAATGATGGGGCAACAGCACTTTTTGCTGCAGCTCATAAAGGGAATGAAATCATTGTAAAAAAGCTGCTAGAAAATGGAGCATCAATCAACAAGACATCGAATGATGGCACATCTGCTTTGATTCTGGCTGCACAAGGCGGTCATAGAAAAGTTGTAGAAGCCCTACTCGAGAAAGATATCGCCATCAATACACAAAGCGATGCGGGCTGTACGGCACTATTTCATGCGGCGCAAGCCGGTCACGAAGAAATCGTTTCGGATTTACTTAGCAAAAACGCTTCGGTGAATACACAAAACGATGATGGTGCGTCCGCGCTTATGATGGCGGCACAAGATGGCTACGAGCAAATAGTAAAAGCACTATTGAGCAGTGGCGCAGACCCGGATTTACAAGGAAACAGAGGTGCTACTCCGTTGTTGTTTGCTGCCCTTAATGGCCATACAAGTATCGTCAATGAACTACTGGAGAACAACGCATCCCCTAGCCTTCAGTTGAATGACGGAGGGTCTGCACTTTTTGGCGCAACCCAAAATGGACATGAAGAAATCGTATCGCTACTGCTCAAAAATAACGCGAACATTGATGCACAAATAATGGACGGAACAACCGCGCTTAGCGCTGCTGTGGGGAACGATCAAGATTCTATAGTTAAAATATTGCTTGAAAATGGTGCCTCAGTTGATTTACAGACGGAGCTTGGTGCTACTGCATTATATTTGGCCGCGCAAAATGGCAACGCTGCCATAGTGCATGACTTACTTATCAAGAATGCCTCGACGGAGGTAACCTTGAGCGACGGACCCTCATCGGCACTGATAATTGCTGCTCAGCAGGGACATGACAAAGTGATTAAGGAATTGCTGGACAATAGTGTTTCTATTGATGTTAAACGGAGCAATGGGGCAACTGCTCTAGTCATGGCTGCACAACAAGGTCATAGCAGATCGGTCGATTTATTGCTTGCGGCAGGTGCCGATATTGATGTGCAAAAACAGGATGGCGCAACCGCACTTTATATGGCGGCTCAATCAGGATACAAAGAGATACTTAACGCCTTGATAAGAAAAAATGCGAAGCTAGAGATATCTGTTGCTGATGGTTCAACAGCACTTTTTATTGCCGCTCAGAATGGCCACATACCCGCCGTCAAATTGTTGGTTTACTCTGGGGCTGATATGGAGGTGCAATTGCAGAACGGTGCTACAGCGCTTGTCATAGCTGCATACTCTGGAAACGAGGCAGTTGTCGATGCCCTGCTAAGAAGGGGTGCGGACGCTCGTAAGCAGATGAGCGATGGTCGTACGGCGTTCGATGTCGCTGCGTCGACGGTAATCAAACAACTGATTCGCGAGTACACGCCTTAGTCATATTTATAGTGCGCGTAATGCGCGGCCACCAAATTACGTTTGAAACCGACACTTACCTTTTGCTACATGGAGGAGGACGCTAAGAATGTATCAAAAGTTAAGATTGAACCTGGTTCGGGAGTTCTCAAGCAAAAGTTGGGACTGGATAACTCATGGTACGCATACAGTTAGAGATACAAAACCTCACAACTGCAATCGCGCGATAACATAACCGTGGTCGCTAGCCTTCCCGCCTAGTTGACCGGGGGATGTGCCGGTTAGGGCGTTGCCGTGGAGAATTTCGTACTCAGCCACACGACCCTCGAGTTGGCGCTTGGCGATGACGCCGTGCATCAAGGCCTGAGACAGGCCGCGATGGTTGTAGTCGTAGCGTTGGTCCTCGGGTATGCGATCGACCAGGTTGATGCTGTGGTCACCGATCAAATCATGCAGCGTTTGGCTGAACTCGAAATCGTTGAAATCGCCGGTGACGTAATAGTCGATCTCCTCCGCGCGCAGCGTGGCGAGGTGCTCCCCGATCAACTGCACCTGCTCGACACGGATAGCGAGGCGTGGATCGAAGCCCGGTTGGTTGGGGGCGAAGAGTCCGTTTTGATTACGCTTGGATGCTAAGTGAACGTTGATGATCTCCAGCTCGCCGGAGCCTTGCGCCAGGCGAAATCGTGCGGCCAGTGGTTTGCGTGAGTCGGTGAATGCGGAGTGCTCCCGGCCCAGTCTCTGCAAACTGCCCGGCACGAGCTGCACACGCTCGGGGTCGTAGAGAAACGCGTTGCGGATGTTGCCGCCCGGTTGGCCGCCGTCGGCGTCGGCCTCCGGTGGCAGGTCGGCCCACGTGTACGTCGGACCGCCAGCACGTTGCACGGCCGTGATCAGCTGCTCCAGGGTGCGCTCCGCACTGACCACGTCCGAGATCTCGGCACCGTCGTCGTCCTGAATTTCCTGCAGAGCCACGATGTCGGGGCAAGCGGCGTTGTCGACAATAGCCTTAGCTAATCCGCGGAAGCGACCCTGTCCTACGTCGTCGTCGACATCGCGATCAGGGTCGTTGACCTTGGTGGGGTCCTCAATGGCCGCGTCGAGGTTGAAACCATTGAGGGTCAAGACCGTCATAGAGGAGTCCTTGGCGCGCAGGCTCGTCGTCTGCGTTTTCAGGCTAATCGCGCTCACTTTTAAGGGGCCTGTCACCACGAATTGGTAGGAGGCTACGCGGAAGTTGAGCGGGCCAACGACCGCCCCCATAAGCTCCGCACCCACGTCAACGCGGGGAGCCTGATCGTAATCCAGTATGCGAAAGCTCGGCAACCAGCGTCCCGGTTGGCGGGGGTCGATCAGAACCCCGCCGGCCGTGGTGCGCTTCACATCAGCGTCCGGTGGAACCAGGACATAGTCGCCAAAGGGGTTGCTCGGAGCTACGAAAGTCGCGCCGGCCGGCACCCCAACCAGCATGCCCTCCAGGTTGTTGAGATAGGTACTCAGCTCGAGATGAGCGACCAAAACGCGCTCGGCGGTCAGCCACACTGGTTTGATGGTCGGGCCACTTTCACTCAGGACACGCGTGCTGCGTTCCTTCAGTTGCGTCGTGGGCCGGGCATCGTCATGGGGTATATAGTCAACGACGAAGCCCGAGACATCCACAATACTGCCCAGGGGCGGGCCCTCGCCGGGCTTGAAGATGAACAGCCCGTGCGAGACAGCCTCGTGCACATCCCCGAGTGGGTCCTGTACGAAAAAACCCTTGCGAGTACTGCCGGTGACGACACCCCGCACGGTGACATCCTTCCCCGCCAGGGGCGAGAACAGGCCCGGTCCTTGAATCTTGTGTATCGGTGTGATCATTCGATGAATCAGAGCTCAGTATCGTCGCAATAGAGTAGGGGGCAGAATACCCTAAGCTCGTAATTTCTAGTATTACCAAGGAGGAGGGCGCCAGGTAGAACGCATATAAATATAGGTTGTCCCTTACCCGTATGCGAATGCAGTATATTGGCGTTTCCCCCACTGATAGAAATCAACGATGCGCTGCAAAAACCTCCTTGGTCTATTATTATCGACGTACTTAGTTACCGCCTGTACACCGCAGACTAGCAATACACCGAGCGAGGTCGCTTCCGCGGCCAGCCCGGTATCCGGATATGAACGGATTTGGGATAGAGGCGCCATTGTCAGCGCCGCCAACCCGCATGCGGTAGCCGCCGCGATTGAAATGCTGGAAAAAGGCGGGCACGCGGTGGATGCTGCAATTGCGGCACACGCAGTGCTCGGTCTTGTCGAGCCACAAAGCTCGGGGCTCGGAGGCGGGGCTTTTATGCTGATCTATGAACATGCTGCTGGTGATCTGAACTTTCTGGATGGACGGGAAAGTGCACCGGCCGCGGCGACCGTTGACATGTTCATGCGAGACGGCGAAGTCATGGGTCGGGTCAGAGCCTGGCAAAGCGGTGTGTCGGTTGGGGTTCCCGGTACGGTCGCACTGTACAAGGCCGCACACGACGAACACGGCTCCCTTCCATGGGCTGATCTTTTTCAACCCGCTATCCGACTCGCCGAACAGGGCTTTGAAGTTTCACCGCGACTCGCATATTTCGTGGAGCGCATTGCGGCGATGAGTCGACTCGATGAAAACCCCGCGACGGCCGCATACTTTTATCCCGAGGGTAAGCCGCTGACCGTTGGCCATTTACTCAAGAATCCCGAGTACGCGGCTACATTGCGGCAAGTGACGGAAGAGGGTATCGATGCGTTCTATTCCGGCGCCCTCGCAGAGGCGATCGCCAAGGCAGTTCAGGCAGCGCCCGATGGTGGCGCGTTGACCGTCGAAGACATCAATAACTATGAAGTGATCGAGCGTAACGTTATCTGCGGTGATTTTCGCACTATGGAGATTTGCACAACCTCACCACCATCGTCGGGCGCTGCGCAGATCCTGCTCGCCGGCATTTATGATCATTTGACTCACGAACAGTCGAGCAGTGAGGATCGCATAGCAGCATTCGTTGACGCACAGCGTCTGGCTTACGCCGACCGGGATTACTACTTCGGCGATCCGAAATCGGTCGACATCCCGCTTGATGATCTATTGAACCCGGTCTACATCGAGCACCGCGCTAAACAGCGGTTTGCTCCAGCAGCCATTCCGACGCACGGCGATCCGGGGGTCGTTTTAAACAAAGAACCAGTTGGCCATTTGCTCGGCACGGACAAAACAGATGAGGCATCCGGTACGACGCATTTATCGATTATCGACGGCGATGGCAATGCCGTTTCCATGACAGCAACAGTTGAAGCACCGTTTGGCTCGTCGCGCTGGGCTGGTGGATTCTTACTCAACAACGAAATGACGGACTTTGCCCGCGAACCTTCCGTTGACGGTAAGCCGGTCGCCAATGCCATCGTTCCCGGCCGACGACCGAGATCCTCGATGTCGCCAACGATGGTATTCGATGCCAATCATCAATTGCTGATGGTCACAGGTTCGCCTGGTGGAAACTCCATTCCGGCTTATGTGGCAAAATCGATACTAGGCGTATTCGACTGGGACTTATCCGCGCAAGAGGCCGTTGATTTTCCAAACATTATTGCGCGTGGTGAAAAGGTACGCGTTGAAATTGCCGAAGCACGGGGCAAATTGATTGCCAACGATTTGTCGGACCGCGGTTACAACGTAGAAGAACGCGAAGGTGAGAACTCGGGCTTGCACATTATTGTTGTTCGGCCGGATGGGTTTGACGGTGCAGCAGACAAACGGCGTGAAGGCATCGTTGAAATATTACCGAATAAATAGAGTCTCTAAGGAATATAGTGATGCCGCGAATTCGATCAGCACCCTAGATTCGTAGTGTCAAGATATGCGTATAACGTATACAAGTCTAAATCGAATGTGCAAATGGGAAGTTGAAAAGAAGATACAAAATGTCCTACGGTTTTCGAATTACCGCTTTCATTGCTTTCGGTCTGCTCATTGTCGCGACGAATCCCGTCTCGGGAAAGGAGCTCGAGGATCGCCGGTGGTTTGAGGTACGGACAAACAACTTTCGAATATTCAGTGCTCTGGACGAAGAAGGCTCACTTGAGGTAGCACGCAATCTTGAGGTATTTCGTGCAACGGTCGCTATCGTGATGAACGTCAGATTCAATGACTCGCCGATACCGACAGAGATCTACGTTTTGCCGAAAAATAGTGAACTGAAGCGCATCGGGCTTAACTGGCTCTCAAGTGGATGGAGCCTTTTCAAACTCCGCACAAATCGAAGTGTAATGACCGACCCACGGAACAATGGAAAGACCGTGGTCTACATGCACGAATACACGCATTTCTTGATCCGAAATCATGGAACATCTAAGTATCCAAAATGGTTCGACGAAGGCTTGGCAGAGTATCTGAAACAGGGACATACGAGCGCGGGGGGCTATGTAGTCGGTGACGCATCGGACTATCCAATTCGTAGGGATACGTTTTTGAGCGACAACATTCTTAACGCACCGTGGATTCCTATGCACACCGTTATTTCACCAAGTGATTATGATGACTGGAGCGACGCGCACAAGCGGGCGTATGCCACAGAATCGTGGGCTCTGGTTCATTTTCTACAACACCGGCTGGACCGAGGCACTCTATTAGGCTCAGACATGACGAGCTATGTTGAGCTTGTCGAATCGGGAAAGACGAATATTGAAGCATTCGAAGCGATCTTCGACATTCCCGTAGAAGATCTCGAAGGCATGCTGAAGCGTTACCTCAGGAAAAGCAGAGTCCCCAACCATCGCCTTAAGATCAACGATGTCCTTGATGATTTTGAACCAGACGTACGCTCTTTGTCTCGAGAACAGGTGTCATTGGCCCTTGCCAAGCTTGCCCTAGGATTTGGAGAGCTCGATAAGGCTGAAAGATGGTTCACCATAGCTGTAAATGACGAACTTTCTCGTCCGCAGGCCGAGTCTGGTCTGGGTGAGGTACTTAAAAATAAGGGTAATATCAAAGCCGCCCAGGTTCATTTTGAACAATCCGTTGCATTGGCCCCGAGCGATCCGCATGGCCAGCTTGATGCGGCCGAATTTTGGTATTCCCGTGCGAAAAGCGCCAGCGACTCAGGCGCTCGTGTGAGCTATCTAGCCCAAGCACGTGAACATCTCGTCAAGGCCTGGAAGCTAGACGATTCAATCCCAGAAACTTACTTGGTGTACAGCGAGGTGCTCCTGTTTGAGGGCCAGCCTCATGACCTCGCTATCGAGGCGCTCGAAAAGGCTGAGTTTCTTATTCCTTCCAGTATCGGAGTCCATGCGTTGCTAGCAAAGGCGTATTTGCAAGCAAATAGAAAGGAAGATGCGATTGAGGAAGCAGAGCACAATATCATAGCCGAAGTACCTGGAAATGGGCATGATAAGGGTAAAGAAGTAGAAGAAAT
>RCNE010001359.1_pt1 | contig 13211 bp, 8 predicted proteins | sample 2041361 | NCBI WGS metagenome assembly RCNE01 (sample SAMN09708229, study PRJNA481090) | Marine sediment metagenome, whole genome shotgun sequencing project.
GAGCTACAGGGAATTATCAAGTTCAATTTCTTACTCAGGACAGGTACGGTGATCTGCCCGCATTGACCGTTATCTCCTATAAGACACCCCGGTTAGTCTGCCTTCCAGAACGCCGACGGCATGTGAACATTTCCCGGCAAGGTCGGCGTGGTTGCCCAACCCAGCAATTGCGTTCCTTTATGATAGTAGATATTGGGTTGCGTATCGATGTGGGGCGCCACAATCCGTACCAGTTGTTGCCTTTCCATCACACGACTGACAGCGCTCTGCGGATCGTTCAGATCTCCAAAAACACGTGCTTTGGTGGGACAGGTGACCACGCAAGCCGGCTCTTCACCACGCTGCAAGCGGTGGCGGCAAAAATCACACTTATCGGCAATCCCCCGCTCCGGATCACGATAGCGGGCTTTATAAGGACAAGCGGTCACGCAATTGCCGCAGCCGATGCACTTTTTAGGATCAATCGTCACTAACCCGTCGGTATCCTTGTATGTCGCTCCCACAGGGCAGGCAGCCACACAGGAAGGATCGTCGCACTGCATACACTGGCCCGGCTGAAACTCATTTTTACGATCGCCCTTTTCGTCCCAGGACGCCTTAATCCAATTCCGCCAATAGCCCACAGGCAGATTATTTTCGACTTTGCAGGCGATAAGGCAGGCCTTGCAATCGATACATCGTGAAGCATCAATGATGATGGCATACTTGGGGGTTGGGCTGGGCTGCATCTTCATATCCTTCATGTTTGAATAAAGTTCCTTTTTGCAACAGCGATTTCAGATTGATCCGGCGACTTTAGGGCGGACCCACGGGATGCCATCACACCTTGCGCACGCTGACAAAGGTCTCGTGCATGGCCATGTTCCCCGAAATACGGTCGGCATAATCTTCCAACAGCTCCACAATACAGGCACCTTTTCCCGCTATTTTTGTCAAACCCTTGGAAAGAACACCGAAGCCGGTGTCCATATAGACGGTATCAGGCCGGATTTTACCAGTCACATTGGCTTTGAGACGCCCCTTTCCCGCGGGGCTTGCCACCTCTACCAAATCTCCGTGATCAACGCCTAATTCTGCCGCCGAATCCGGATGAATCCAAAGATCATTTTCCTGTTGCAGTTCCCATAACAGCGAATTATTGGTGGTGGCGCTTTGGGTGATGTAGGCATTGCGGCCCACTATGATCCGGAACTGGTTTTCCGGCACCGTTTTGGGAGGTGTATAAACGGGCATAGGATCAATCCCGGCATCCTCGTAACGGCTGTTGTAGATCTCGATTTTACGGGAACGGGTTTTAAACGGCTTTCCCTCGTGCAGCCCGTGGCTTTGGCCGGTGATATTGTAAACACCATCCTCTTCAATCGCCTTGGCTACCTCGGGCAATTTTTCCAGTTGCGCTTTTCTAAAATCGGCAATGGTGAAATCAAAATGTTCAGCCAGGTCAAGCCGCTGGGCAAGCTCTTTGACAATCCAAAAAACCGGTTTGGATTCAAACAGGGGCTTTACCACCGGATTGCGGGTGATCACGCCGGAACAGGCCGACGAGGCCTGAAACGCTGAGAGCGGATCTTCCCGTTCCAGATAACTAGGTGCCGGCAGGACCAGATCGGCCATATAGGCCGTATCACTCATGGCAATATCTACGGTCATCATAAAGTCCAGTTTATGAATCATCTCAATGGTTTTATTGCGATTGGCCCCGGTTTGCATGGGGTTGGTCTTGTAAGTCATCCAGCCCTTGATGGGATAGGGCTCGCCTTCAATCACCGCGTCGCGGGTATGTTTAAAGGAACCCTCTTCATCAAACATCATCTGGGCCCGGCCCGCATCGACCCGATCCTCGGGATTATCGTCGTACCAGGGTGCATCCAACGGAATGGATCCGGACTTGACTTTCGGTGGTACGATTAAGCCACCCTCACGGTCCCAATTACCCAACAGTGCATTGACAATGGCAAATATTCTACGGATCTGGGTGGAATCTTCGTAATCGGAGCTGCGCCGTCCTGGATAGACCATGGCCGCAGGGGCTGCAGCCGCCAATTCCCTCGCCATGCGACGAATATCATCGGCTGGAATTTCGGTCTCTTTTGCGGCCCATTCCGGGGTGTAGGGCTGCACATGAGTGTAAAACTGGTCAAAACCGGATGTTTTTTCGGTCACAAAGGCTTTATCGTAAAGATCTTCCGCGATCAACACATGAGCCACAGCCAGGAAGAAGGCCATGTCGGTCCCCGGTTTGATGGGATACCACTCATGGGCCAGGGCGGCGGTTTTGGTAAAACGGGGATCCAACACCACCAATTTGCTACCGTTTTGCATAGCGGTCATCAAATCGATGCTGTCTGGCGTCACCAAGGCTTCGAAACGATTGGCCCCTGGCATGATCACATACTTTGCATTGAGAACATCGGGAATCGGCACCACACCAAAAGTGTCTAAAAAAGCGCGGTTACGGCTTAAAAGGCAGTTGGATTCATGGGAAATGATGTTAAACGAGCCATACGCCTCGGCGAACCGATGCACAAAGGTGGACTGCATATCGGTCCCGGCCATGAAAAGAAAACCGCAACGGGTATATTCGCGCCCGATCCGCTCCAGATTCTCGGCAGCCAGATCCAGGGCGTCGTCCCAGCTTAAGCGCTGCCAGCGGCCTTCGCCCCGCTCCCCTTTTCGCAGCAGCGGATATTTCAAGCGGTCGGGATCGTAAAGCTGTTTGATCCCCGCGTTACCCCTGGCGCAGAGCATTCCCCGAGATTTCAAGGATTTCGGGTTGGGATCCAGCTTTTTAACGACCCCCTCTTCCACCCGGGCAATGAGGCCGCACTTATTAAAACACATGTCACAGGCTGAATAAATTTCCTGGACAGACGCTTGTCCGTTGTCGCCCCCGGATGCCACCAGTGCGTGCAAAACCCGACAAGGATTTCCGGCCGCCAGGGTAGCGGCGGCCGCACCGGACAGTTTCATAAACCCACGCCGGGAAATTATCTTGCTGCTGTTAGTTGTCATATTACGACGCTCCTTCTTATCCGCGCGAAGACGCCCAGTTTACGGTTTCATGGCTTTTTCGGCCTGAACAATGCCAAGCCCCAGCTTGTTAAAACGTCCGCTGGTTTCAATAGGGTCGCCCGCATAGCCCAGTGCCTGGTAATCGATGTAATTGGTTTTACCCACCAACGCACCCACATCACGGCCCATCTTGGCCAATGATTCGAAATCAACCCCTTTGCGAACCAGATCTTTGAAACTGACATCGGACCTTTCTGTATGACATTTCCCACAATAGGGAGCTTTGGCTAGAGAGCGGTGACATTCAGCGCAAGAAAGCGCGCTCTCCTTGGGCAGGACTTCGTGGGTGAGGCCCCAATACATACGGGTTTCCACAAATTCGTACTGGCCGCTGTATTGAAGACCGGCCGATTTCATGCCGCTTTCAAAGGCTCTATTCCAATCCCAATGTTTCCAATATCCATCCCATAATTGGGGCGCTAACAGATATTTATAGACGGCATCACTGGGTTGTTTCCCTTCGTGAATTTTAAAGGGATAGATGCGGGCCGATGGATCTTGATAACTGCCCATAGGCATGGCCAGCTCGGTGACACCCTCTTCATTGATGCGGTCACCTAAAAGATGACGCTGAACCGTGCCGTTGTACCACTTGTAAACCGGCTTGACGGCCTCTTTCCACTGAAAGCTGCCCTTTTTCTTGATATAGGTCGGCATGCCGTACTTATCTTTGGAAGGCTCAATATCTTTGCCCGCCTGGGACCAATCCCAGTAAACCTTGGTGGGGCGGCCTTTGGCGTAGATGGGGATATGGCAGGTCTGGCAGGCCACATGATCGGTATGTTTGTTCAGATGATGATCGATCAGTTCGCTGCCCACGTGGGGGGTATCGGTGTGGCAATATTCACACGAAAGATCCCCTTCCACGGCGGCAACGGAAATGCTGCGGCCCGAAATCATGTGGTTACGGGTCTTATGACAATCCTGGCATTTGAAATCCATGCCGTCGCCGCTACCCATGTGTACATCAAAATTCTTGTCCGGTTTGGACAACGCCGAGCTCATGTCACCGTGTTTCACCGCATCCCCGCCCCCGCCCAAAAAGTGGCAGTTCATCCCGCAGGTATCGCGGCTGGGGCGGCCCACATTTTTGGCCACTTTTACGAGATCAACGTCCTTTTTAGGAAACCCGGCCCCCGGCGGTGCCTTTTTGTAGGTACCGGTGGTGTCATGGCAGACCAGGCAATCGATTTTGCCCATATCGTTAAAATCGAAATTTTGATCGTCCCAGCCGTAACCGATATGGCAACTGGTGCAGCGGGCCCAGTTACCGTTGATGTTGATACAGAAGTTGTTGATGGTATTATGACTTTTACCGATATCGTTGCGATTTTCATGACCCACCGTATAGGGCGATGATCCGTGCCATTTCCAATGGGCCGTTTCTAAAATGGCCTTACCTGCGTTTTCGTGGCAGGAGAGGCAGTTTTGAGTAACGCCCAGGGCATCGACCGAATCGTCCAGTTTGACCAGTGCGTTGTGGTCCGGCACTTTGGTGGCATGGCAGGCCAGGCAATCCGTGGGCGCACGGGTATCCAGGGTACGGGCCACCGGGCCGCGCACCATGGCGCTATAGAGAATCGGGCCGCGGATATGGGGAATCTGTTCCGACTGCTGGTGGCAATCCATACAGAGCTGATGATAGGCACCTTTCAACCCTGGCGTATGCAGGTTTTGCGGATCAAAGGGCTCCCCATGGCACTTGGCACACCCCTCCGGTACGGATTTTTCTGCAATGAGCTCGGCCAATTTGACCGGCTTGCCGTAGGTGTCTTTTTCGTCCCTGGACATGCGATGGTGGCAGATGGTGCAATCTTTCAGCACATTGGCGTGTTTGGCGTGCATAAAGCGTACCGGTTCGTACTGGTCGCTGTGTTTGTTGATCACCGCGTTGTCCAGGGTTATTAACTTGGGTGCATCGGCAATAGAGGGCGTAATACTCTCTTCAAGAGGCAAAGGGCGCCTGAGCACATACTCGGCCTCTTGCGCCTGGGACGGAGCCACCGTCCACACCAGCAGCACCAAGACGACGGTACCGAGAACCGTGGGCGACATCTTTTCCGGCTTCGCACCCAGTACGGGGAAGATGAAAACACATACGCGGTAGAGAAACATCAGGGTGGCGATGAGGCCCACCGTAATAAAGATCTCGCCCAAAGCGGGAAAGTATTTGGTCAACTGGTAGGGCGGCGTATAGCTCACCACAAAGACATTGATGCGGTTCATAAGAACACCCAGCACAAAGGTGGTGGCGGCAAAAAAGAGCCACCCCGGCGAGTGTCGAACCCGCCGAAATAAGAGCAGCACAAAGGGCAGCATCACCCCGAAAACCATCTCCACGATAAAGGCATTGGTCTGGTAAGTACCGTCCAGCAGATAGACATAGGTTCCGCGGACCAGCATATCACCGATCTTGACCACCAGGTAAAGACCCATCAGGACCGGCATATATTTGGCTAGGGGGGTCAGCACCTCCATCTCCGGTTTGCGGTTAAAGGAGCTTGAGACAATGATCGACTCGAAGGTGACCATAGGATAGCCGGCAGCAAAGGCGGAGAGTAGAAAGAGCAGCGGCAAAATCGGTGTATACCACAGGGGATGTACTTTGTAAGGCGCAATGAGCATCAGCGATCCCAGGCTTGATTGATGGAGACAGGAGAGGACGATGCCGGCAATGATAAAGACGAACATGATTTTGCCTAGAATTTTATCGGCAAGCCCTAAAACCTTTTCCACCAGATTATTCAGACCGGCCAGCAAGCCAGGCAGGTTCACCCGACCCTTGAAACGTTCGATGACGATGGGTACAAACTCGATATAGAGCACATTGAGGTAGATCATGACACACATGGCCACCTCGAATAGCACCGAGTTGCCGTTCCAATTCAACAGGGGGCTGTAGATATTCCAGTAGCGACCGATATCAATAAGCAACCCCAGTACCACGAAGGTATACCCCAGCATGGCGGTCAAGAGGGCCGGTCGGATCACGGCGTGGTATTGATCGCGGTTAAAGACATAGGCGATGGCACCGGTGGTAAACCCGCCCGCAGCCAAGGCCACCCCCGTGGCCACATCGATACCGATCCAGATGCCCCAGGGCACCTGGTTATTCAGGTTGGCCACGCGGCCAATGCCGAATAGAAAGCGGACCACGATAAATGCCCCGCCAATAGCCATCAGTGCCAGCAATACCATGACACCCGGAGTTAAAAATTTTTCTTCAACAGGTGCGGCCGCTTCATGAGATGTCATGAGCGTTCTCCTTGGAGGTTTCATTTGTATCTGGGGTGTGTTGATTGTTTTTCAGATAGCCTGTGCCCCACATGATGCCGCCCAGGGTGGCGTACAAAATAATGGGGGCTGCAAAAAATTGAAACAGGCCGTGTTGAATGGATTCCGTCAAACGCGGCGGGGACTTGGTGCCCAGTTTAGGAAACCCGATAGTTTCAAACGGTTCCGAAGCGAGGTAGAGCCAGGATGTGCCGCCTACTTCGTGTTCACCGTAAATATGGTCCACATATTTACCGGGATCCTTTTTCATTTTCCAGCGGGCCAGCCGCAACAACTCTTCTTTTTTACCAAAGGTCATCACCTCCCGGGGACAGACTTCGGCACAGGCGGGTAGACCGCCCTCTTTCACATAGTCATGACAGAAGGTGCATTTGCGTACTTCCGGGGTGAGGGCATCGTGATACTCATAGGCGGGGACCTGAAACGGACAGGCCACCATGCAGTAGCGGCAGCCGATGCATTTGCTGGCATCGTAGATGACGGCCCCATTATCCTGTTTGGTAAGCGCCCCCACAATACAGGCCGATACGCAGGAGGGATCGTTGCAGTGCATGCACTGGAATTTGACAAACTCCGGCCGGTCCCGCCACGTCAAAGTACCGACATTTTTCGGATAGTATTTGTTGACCACGGTATAGGAGGTTTCATCCATACGGCGTTCATTTTCCAGAACCGCCAACTCATTGAAGGACTCTTCGGGTTTTGCTAAGCCGTGTCGCTGGTTGCAGGCCTCTTCGCATTTCCGGCATCCCACGCAAAGGGTGGTATCCACCAGGCATCCATACTCGTCCCCCGACATCTTTTGGGTCGGGGTCGCCCCAGCGGCCTGCGGACGTGTTGCCAAAGCGGCACTACCGGCACCAACGACTTTAAAAAATCCACGACGACTCAGTTCCATGCCCCCTCCTGATTGACCTTTCAACTCTCTTTTGGCGAATGCCCATTCCGCTTTTCACTCAAATCGCTCATTTTATGACGATTGACTTTGATATGATAATAGTCTCCGTCACTACCGACTTCCCATGTCAAGCCTGGGTAACTCTTGATGATGTTGGCTAACGTTTTGATCAAATCCACGTCTTTAATCACCAAATTCAACTCTTCACCCACATTCAATTGATTGAGTGCAGCGTCGCATTTAAGCAAACAAATCGGCCAAACAATTTCGCTGAGATTTAATTCCATCGCAACGGTCCTTTCATCTCTATCTGAGCAATAAACATGCCACGATGTCAGAAGCACTTTATGATCGACTAAACAGATTGAATTTATTATTAATACTATCCATCCGGATCAAGATTTGCCCTGGATACCCAGACGTGTTATTTAAACAGGTGTTTAAACGATTAAACAATATTTAAACAGATCAGACATTGACGGGGAGGATTCAGGCACAATGGAAAATGTGGAGATCAGACGCTACTGGGAAAGAATCATTAACACCATGAACGATGGATTGATGCTGGTGAGTCCCGAGGGCTCCATTATGATGGTCAACCGCTCATTTGAGCGCCTGACAGGATACGCTGCCCAGGAGATCATCGGCCAATCTTGCACCATCCTTGAGTGCGACGCCTGTGAAAGAGCACTGGACAACAATTCTCATAAGTGGTGCAAACTGTTTCAGCCCGGCCAGAAAGAGATCCGTCTTTGCCGGTGTGCCATCGTCAAAAAAGACGGCACCTACTTGCCCGCCTATAAAAACGCTTCAGTTTTAAGAGATGAAAAAGGAACTGTGATTGGTGCAGTGGAAACCTTAACGGATATCAGCGAGATTGAGCGACTGGACCGAAAAGTGGCCCTACTCTCCGAGCAATTGAACGATAACCGGCATTTTCATGGTATCATCGGATCTTCCCCGGTAATGCAAAAAGTGTTTCATGTCATCGAAAAAGCATCCCGGAGTGAGGCGCCGATCATCATATACGGTGAATCGGGTACGGGTAAGGAGCTGGTTGCCCAGGCCATTCATGAGATTGGCCGCCGGAAAACCGGCCCCTATGTCAAGCTAAACTGCGCGGCGCTCAATCCGTCGCTCCTGGAAAGTGAACTCTTCGGCCATATCAAAGGCGCCTTTACAGGCGCTTACCGACATCGCGAGGGTCGTTTTGAAGCGGCCGACGGCGGTGATATCTTTTTAGATGAGATTGGCGATATGCCGACGTCATTACAGGTAAAATTGTTGCGCGTACTAGAGAACAAACAGTTTGAGCGGGTGGGCGATCATCATACCATCAGCGTTGATGTTCGTATTATTTCGGCCACCAATCAAAATCTGATGGAATTGGTCTCACAAAAGCAGTTTCGCGAAGATCTCTTTTTCCGAATCAATGTCATTCCCATTCATCTGCCGCCGTTGCGTGAGCGCCGTGAAGATATCCCCATCCTGGCCACCCATTTTATCAGTCTTCTCAATGTTTCGTCCGGTAAAAAAATCGGCGGGCTCACCAAAGAGGCCCTTTCACACCTGATCCGATACACTTGGCCCGGAAACATCCGGGAGCTGAAGAGCGCGCTTGAGTACGCCTTCGCCATCATGGAAAAAGGCGCCATCACCCCGGATCATCTGCCGCCCCAGGTGATGAACCAGGGTGTATCCGGCCCATCAACCCATCTGTCCGAACAGTTTATGGTTTCCGATGAGAAGCAGAATCTCATTGAAGCGCTAAAGAAAACCGGTGGGAATCAGACCCAGGCAGCGCGGCTGTTGGGCATTAACCGGGTGACCGTCTGGAACCGGATGAAAAAATACGGGGTTGATTTAAAACGGGTATTAGAAATTTAGCCGTAAATAGATAACCCCGGGTAAACCCGGGGTTATTTTACAAACGACCTGCTGTTAACGAGGCAGAATAATTCAATACTGGAAATACCGTAAGTTCTTCGTACCATCTAAAAGAAGATGTTTACGGCATCCAACCATCCGACAAGGTTTTCATAAACGCCACCAAGTCATCTTCATCCTTATCTCTCAACCCCAGATTGCCCAACTCATCCATATTCACTGTCGCTGGATATTCGGGCGGGGCCCAATCCATTCCTTTTTTCAACGCACCGGGAACATCTCTCGTGTTGTAAAAATGGGTGATCTCTTTGAGATCGGCAAATAAGCCGTTGTGAGCATAGGGCGCCGTCAATCCAATATTTCGAAGAGACATAACCTTAAACTTGCCGTTCTCGTCGTTATCGTGAACAACAGGTCCGATCCCAAGATCTATTGGATTACTTGCCAAAAGCGGATGATCGCTCTTGGGCACACCTAAGTTGTCGAAGGTGAAATCGGTGAACATCGGCGGAACCATACCGTCGGGGGCCCAATCAGGCACCTGTACAGGCAGTACATAATCGGCGGCCGCTGTCCAGTCAGCCACATGACAGGCTGAACACATGGCCCCTTCCCTTTTCTTCTGTCGGCCGTCATTATCGTTTTCACCCATAAAGAGCTTCATTCCACGCCACTCTTCTTTAGAAAAGATTTTTCCGGCTTTCTTGGCCGCTTTACCGATGCCCTTAGCACAATCATCAGGATCACCGCCCATTTCTAAACAGGAAGCCAAATAGGCATCATACTTAGAGTTAAACTGACCAAACAGTTTTGTACGTTCAAAGGCGGCGATCGATAGGCCGACCTGATCGTAAGCGCTTACCACATCACCAAGAGCACCCACACCCCACACCTGTTCAAACAGATCGGCATAGGATGATAAAGCAACATCCGTTATGACCTGAGCCTTGCTTGCATTGGCCATCTCAACAGGATTTAAGAACGGACCTACGGCTTGATCTGCCAGGGGATCTCCCAACACCTCACCGGTTGCCCTACCATCCCAGAATTGCCCACCAATCCAAAGCTCTTCCTCGTGATCAAAGTGAAGAATAGGCGCATACATGGCATAGGATGAAGCGGGTGAGTTGCGACCGCCGAACAAGCCCAGGATAACGCCTTCCGATACGGGCAGTTCGCTGTCAGGATCCGCGAAACCGGCTTCGGGGAGATGACAGCTTGAACAAGATTGGCCGGAGGGCTGCGAGAGGTTCTCGTCAAAATAGAGAAATTGCCCTAACTCCTCCATAGGCGTGAGTTCGCCTTGAGCCGTTCCGGTTTGGAAAAAAACGAATAGTGCCAATAGGGATAAAAATGTACTGAATGCAACTGACTTTTTATTCTTTTGAAACATCTTTTTCCTCCTTATTAAAATCGTAGACTGTTAAACCAACCAGTGCTTTCGTTGATAACACCACCTCCTTTCCCAATGTTAAAGGACATTCCCCTGTTTACTTTAAAATCAGGTTACTTTCGCAGTAAGGATATACCCTTGGGTCGCTTTCGCGAGAGGTGTAAGGTAGGGTTTGATGACGCATTTTTTTTCAAAACCTTTACCAAAGGAGCGCATCGTACTAGGCCAGCTTGTGAGTACCCTTGGGTATTTTGCTATATTCGACGTCCGGTTTTTCCAACCATCCTTATTGATCGATCCGACCAGCCTGATGAGGGATCTCTGGCCACTTTAAGTGTCGGTGAAGCTCTCAGAGGGTGTTGCGGGGTTCCAGCGGTGCCATAAACCCGCTTGATGAGCCGAACGATTCTTATCGGAATATCCTTCATTGTGATGACCGTACGTTAAATCGGATGGGTAAAATAGCTACTACTTGGACATCAGAATAATTACTAATTAATAAATATTAAACAAACAGCCTTTTGTCAAATAAAGAGAATAATATCAAATGTAGGTAAACCTGTTAACAACCGTTAACACCCTGTCATCCAATTGTTAACACCCACTTTCCATATTCATGATTTCACCATGATTCCAGATGGTTGAATTAAGTCCACAGGTTGGCATACTGATTGCAAGCAAAATAGTATGATCTAGTTGCATCGGGCACGGTCATTTAGACATCTATTTCACTTTGTAAGGAGGTTTGCATGAAACAGCACTGGAGGTTGAGGAAACTTTTTTTTATTGGGTGGGTTGCAGTGGCGTTGCTGATGGGTACAGCTGTTGGCCCTATCACCGTCGGCGCGGCCGATGAGACGCAGGATGTCAAAAAGCAGATTGAGGACATAGGTAAACAGTTAAAGGCACTGCAGGAAAAGCTCGATAACATGGAAGCCACCAAGGTTGAAGATAAAACCAAAGAGCTGAGTAAACGTCTGGACAAGGTTGAACTGCACAGTGCCACGGATAAAATCTCTTTGGGAGCAGAACTTCGCACCCGGGCCGAAAGCATCCATTATGACAGTATCCGCGTAGCACCGGCTAGCATGACCGGTGCCTTTTTCGCATCGCCACCCCAAGGCTTTAACGGCGCTACCCTCCAGCAAATTCAGGGCGCTATCGGACAGATGGCTCAATATGGCATGATTCCGCCCGCCGAGGAAGTGGATGTCGATAACGATATTATCTACACCAACCGCTTTCGCCTCAACATGAACGCCAAAATCAACCCGCAGCTCACCTTTGGTGGACGTTTGGCTGCCTACAAGGTTTTTGGTGACAGTTCGGGCGTAAAATTCAACCAGGGTAGCCTGGGGGATGTTTCTTTTGACGGCAACACCAGCAGCCTTCCCCACGGGGATACGATCCGTTTGGAGCGAGCCTATTTCAACTATTCGGATGATTTCGGCGCTGTTCCGGTCAACTTTTCTCTTGGCCGCAGACCCTCCACCGAAGGACCGCCGCTGGAATACCGCAATAATAGCCTGGAAGGTGGATCGCCTTTGGCCACCATTATCAACTGGCAGTTTGACGGCGCATCCTTGAATTTTGGATTGGAAGATACGACGGGTATTCCCGGTGCGGCACTTAAATTCTGTTACGGCGTAGGGTTTGAAGGGGATTGGGGCAACAGCTCATCACTCTCCGGCAGCCAAGCTGATGTGGAAGATGTGCATATGTTCGGTTTTATCACCGATCTGTATGACGACGATCTGACCAGCGTGGTACTGAATTACGCCCATGCCACGGATATCACCGATGGCTTTACCGGTCTGACGGTAATGCCCTTTATCGTCTCCAGACAAGACACCAACGGCGATGGTGAGGATGAATATTACTTCCAACCCAACAGCGGCGGCTTTATCAGCCGCTTGGAGCCATCCACCAACATTGGTGATTGGGATGCGGCGTCACTGTTGCTGCGGACCAACCTGGCGGAAAAATTTGCCGATATCGATCTCTTCGTAGCTGGATCATGGACCCATACCGATCCTTCCCAGATCTCCCGGAATCCTTTTTATGAACTCACTGGAACCGGGTTGCTCAGCTCCAATGGCGACCTCCAAGAACGCGACGGCTATAGCGTCTATGCCGGGGCTGTTTTCCCCATGCCCAATAATGGACGGCTGGGCCTTGAGTATAACTGGGGTTCTAAATACTGGTTCAATTTTACCGGTGCCGAAGATTCTCTGGTGGGAAGCAAACTGGCGGCTCGTGGCCAGGTTTTTGAAGCCTATTATCATCAGCCCATCTTTGCCGATAACTTTTTTGTGACCCTCGGCGGGCAGTACTACGACTACAAGTATACCGGTAGCGGCAATCCGTTGGGTGAGCCTGTTAAAATCAGCGAAGCAACCGGACTGGATGCTTTAAATGCCATCGTGGATGAGGTTTGGCTTGCCTATATCTCTGTAAACTTGAGATTCTAAGTCACCTTTCACACGGAGAATTAAAAAAGGCGCCAACATTCGTTGGCGCCTTTCCTTTTACCTTAAGATATCGCTCTCCTTCAACTACTGAACAACCGGGTTTCCTCTCCGGGCCCAGTCAACAATACCATAGCGTAGATTTGTAATCCGATTAAAACCATTATCGATAAGAATCTTGGATGCCACCGTACTCCGA
>RCNE010001360.1_pt1 | contig 13208 bp, 9 predicted proteins | sample 2041361 | NCBI WGS metagenome assembly RCNE01 (sample SAMN09708229, study PRJNA481090) | Marine sediment metagenome, whole genome shotgun sequencing project.
TAGAGGACGGCCACGACCAGCAGCGGCGCGCCGATCAGGGCGAATTCGAAAAAGGCGAAGGGGCGCAGCCCCGACTGCTCGAGCGTCTGCGCGACAACAATGTTCGGCGGTGTGCCGGTCAGCGTGAGAAGACCGCCGGTGTTCGCGGCGAACGCGAGCGGCATGAGGAACTTGGACGGTAGGCTTCCGACTGTCCACGCTGCCGCCACGACGGCCGGCAACAGCGTCGCGACCGTGCCGGTGTTGCTGATGAACGCGGATAAGCCGGCAGTGCCGATCATGACGACGACGAGCAGCCGGATATTGGAGCCGCGCGCCGCCTCGATGAGCCGCTGGCCTCCCCAGCCGGTCACACCGGTTCGCGACAGCCCTTCGCCGACGACGAACAGCGCCGCGATCATCACGACAGTCGGGTTGCCGAACCCTGAGAGTGCGTCGCTCGTGCCGATCACGCCGGAAAGCGCGAGCGCGAGGAGCGAGAGTATTGCGACCAGGTCCGCCGGCCAGCGGCCCCAAACGAACAGCACGATCGTGATGCCAAGGATAATGAAGGTAGTAGTCATTCCTGCACATTATCGGTTTGACGTACAGCAAGGCAAGAGCTGGTGCGAATCCGACATTGTGGCGGTGGACCGATCTTCCTATACTTCCGACAAGAGCAGCAACGTGGAGCGGAGGAGCTATGAAGAGCATTCTTGTACCGGTGGATTTTTCGAAAGCCACCGAGCTTGTCTTGCGGGCGACTGTCACCATGGCAAAGGCGCTGGACGCAAGGGTGACCGTGATGAACGTTGCACCGCGTGAGGCGGACCTCTTGGGGAGGCAGTTCACCCGGAAGGTCATCACCGAACCCGTACCCGAAGACGTCAGGGAGCGGTATGACAATCTCATGGCCTGTGCGAAACAGCTGGAAGACGCCGACGTCGTCGTAAAACCGCTGCTTTTGCGCGATGACCGCGTGCGTGGCGTCATTAGCGAAGTCGAACGGGAGAAAGCGGACCTCATCATTATGGGGTCCCACGGGCGCGGTGCGCTTTATCGCAGAATAGTGGGCAGTGTCAGCGAAGGCGTCATGCGCGAAGCGAAATGCCCGGTGCTCATTATTCCATCGAAGGCCCTGAAAGAAGACTAGCCCGTCGTGCACTTTCAGAACGGAAAGACAATTGGCGCCAGTACGACGGTGACGACGCCGACAACGAGCGTCAACGGCAGGCCGATCTTTACAAAGTCTGCAACGGTGTAATCACCGGGACCATAAACCATCAGGTTCGTCTGGTAACTTGCCGGAATAATCGTGGCGCCAACCGTACCGGTCATCAAGGCGATGGCGAAGGGCATGAAGTTAACCTGCAGCTGATCCGCCATCGACAACGCGATCGGAAAGAGGAACACCGCCGAAGCCGTATTGGTGATCAGGTTAGCCATGACGACTCGACCGATGAATATAGCGGTCAAGGCCGCGTAAGGATCGCCGTCACCGAGCCGATTCAGCAGATCGGCAATACTCGCGGCCAGGCCGCTTTCCGACACAGCTGCGGCCACGCCGATCGCCGCAGCGAGTACGCCGAGCGTGGCGTAATCTATACTGCGTGCGGCAACACCGAGTGTCATACAGCCGGTCAGCAGCATCGCCCCCGAGGCGAGCATGGCGGCATTCAACATTGTTAACCAGCCAAAGGCCGCAGCCGTGATCATCGCTGTCGTAATCACTGCGGCAATCACAGCTTTGTCAAAACGCTGGATGCGATAACCCGGCACCCGGCTGACGAGCGAGAAATTAGTCTCATCGCGATTTACATAGAAGAACGACTCGTTGACCTCGAGGACCGCGACGTCGCCCACTTCAATCCGGACCTCGTCGATTCGGCCAGCCGCCGGTTTTTCATTTCGACATAGGCCGACCAGCGTTATCCGGTAGGGGCTGTCCGGCAGCGGAAACTCCGACACTTTGCGGCCAATGCTCATACTTTGCGGAGCGATTACGACCTCGACGAGATGGTGCTCATGGCGTTGAGTCTCCATCGGATGCATTGTCTTGAGCGGTGCCAGACCGTTCATCGTCCAAAGGTCCGCAAGGGTCTCGAGGTCAGCCGAAACGCAAAGCACGTCGCCAGTCTGGAGGAGCGTGCCCGCGTCCACAGCGGCGCTCGATCCGTCTGCACGAAGGAGTTGGATGAGTTCAAATCCGACTGGCGTCGCCAGGCCGGCGGCGGCCAGCGTCTGACCCGCAAGCGGTGACCCTTCCGGGACGGTAAATTCGGCGCCATAGCGACGGATCGATTTCGGTAGTGCTGCGCCTTTCTCCGAATCGGGCAACAACCAACCCGATACAGCGATTATCAGCACGAGCCCGAGGACCATCGCTGGCACCGCGACGAAACCGGGGTCGAACAAGCGCAGCTCGCGCAGCCCGGCAGAGCCACCCGCGCCGCTGGCCAGAGCGTCAAGAACCAGGCCGGCGATAATCAGATTGGTTGCAGTGCCGATCAAAGTGCAGGTGCCGCCGAGAATTGAGGCGAAGGACAGAGGGATGTAGAGCTTGCCCTTCGCAAGGCCGGTGCTGCGAGATAAGTCGCGGATCACCGGGATCATCATTGCCACGAGTGGGGTGTTGTTGAGGAACGCGCTGCCGAAGGCAATAGGCGGGAGAATCTTAAGCTGGGCGCCAAGTATCGTTTTCGGACGGCCTATCAGTCGTTCGCTCAACAGGCTGATTGCACCCGTTGAGTACATTCCTGCGGCCACCATAAACAGCGCGCCGATTGTCAGCACGCCGGAATTGGAAAAGCCTGCCAGGCTGCGGTCGAGCGGTGCCAGCCCGAGGGTGACACTAAGCGTCAGAGCGCCGAGGAAAACAACGACAGGCGGAACTCTCGTCGCGAGTAACGCGACAAAAGTGGCCGCAAGGATGGCGATGGTCAGCCAGGCGTCCAAGGTCATTTACTTCTCCTATTCTCGCCAACGGTTTAGTCAATTAGGGTACCATTTAGGGACAAGAGAGTTCGATACCGGAAGTTCAAGGAGACCTTATGAAAACATCAAGAATACGATTTGCGGGCATTTATGCTGTTACGACTGCCATTGCATTAGCATTGACGCTCACGCCGCAACAGGATCTGCGCGCAGCCGATGACGATATCCCGGAATTTTCACATGATGGGTTACAGCGGGTGATCGATTCAAAGGCCGCGCTTGCCTACGTCAAACCCGGTGTAGACTTCAGCGCTTACGACCGAATCATGATCCTGGATTGCTATGTCGGGTTCAAAAAAGACTGGCAGAAAGATTTCAACCGGGACCAGCGCTCACTGTCCGGCAAGGTCACCGATAAAGACATGGAACGTATCAGGAGCGACATGGCGGAGGCGTTCCGTGAGGTATTCGTAGAAGAACTCACCGAAAACGATGGCTATGAACTTGTTGACGAACCGGCGGGCGGCGTCCTTCTGATTCGTCCCGCGATCATCGATCTCGAGGCTACCGCGCCGGACACTGGTAGCGCAGGGCGCTCGTACACATTCGTCAACTCAGCCGGTGCAGCAACGCTATATATCGAACTCTACGATTCCGTCAGCGGCGAGATCCTGGCACGGGCTATCGATCGCAAGGCAGATCGCAGTCATGGCACGATGCAATGGGCTACCAAGGTCAGTGGCCGGGCGGACGCGAAACGGATACTGCGCACGTGGGCCGGTTGGCTGCGTGAGCGCATGGATGAGATTCACGGCAAGGCTGGTTAGCCGAGCGAGGCGCGCAGCCATGAGCCAGTGCGCTCGATTCCCACACATGAGAGACACGATCATGCCAATAGCAAAAACATCCACATCATTCTTCGCCGCCATTCTGATCCTGGGCCTTTGCACCAGCCAGGTGCGAGCCGAAACGAGCGTCATCTCGGCGATCGTATCCTGGCAGGGCCAGGGACAGGTTTTTCCGGTCGGCGTCAATGCACATCGATTCCTCGGTGCACTGGAAGGCATCATGTATGTTGAGGCGGCGGAAGGGGTAATGAACGAAGCGTTCGTGCGCTGTCCGATCGTGCAGGATATCGATTCCGGCACTCGGAGCTCGTCAGCCTCCGGCAATTGCGTGATCGCCGTGTCCTCGGAAGACACCGTGTTTGCTGAGCTGACCTGCGAGGGCGTCGCGGGTCTCTGCAAAGGCCAATTCAAAATTACTGGCGGCACTGGGCGATTCGAAGGCGTGAGCGGGTCGGGCCGCATGACCGTTCGCTCGCCGATCCACGCGCTCGCGGCCGATCTCTCGGATGGCACCATCATCCACGCTGCGGCCGGCATACTTCAAATGCCGGAACTGACAGTCAAGTTGCCTTGAAAACTTGCAGCCACAGTAGGAAACCGATGAACAATTTGGGCAGAAGCATCGCCGTCATTGTGGTCGGCCTGATCGTGCACCTGGCGGCGTCTCCGGCAGAAGCGTCAGACAGGTCGATACGCTGTGGCCGCTATTTGATCTACGCGGGAGGCGGCAGCGATAGCGCGTTGATGTACGAGGTGCTGAAGAAATGCGGCGAACCCGAAGCCAAGCTCGGTAATGACTGGATTTACGTACAGGGCAGTATGCAAAGGCTCCTGACGTTTAACTACGAGGGCAGGTTGCAGCGAATCGAAAGCAGCAGGAATTGACGATGGATATGTTGACCCCAACCCGGCGAGGATAGGAAATGTGTCGTTGGCTAGCGTATTCAGGATCGCCCGTCCTACTCGAAGAGCTGCTGCTCAAGCCTGCTCACTCACTGGTTGATCAGAGCCTGAATTCCAGGCTCGGCGCGACGACCACAAACGGGGATGGTTTCGGCATCGGCTGGTACGGCGCCGAGGATACACCCGGAGTCTTCCATAGCGTCGAGCCAGCCTGGAACGATCACAACCTCCGAGAGCTCGCGCAGCACCTGACTTCACCACTGGTGTTTGCCCATATCCGAGCCTCGACCGGCACTGCGATCCAGCAAACCAACTGCCACCCGTTCCGGCATGGCCGCTGGCTATGGATGCATAATGGCGCGATACGAGAGTTCGATTCAGTCAAGCGCGATCTGGCATTCGCCGTCGACCCCTCGCTGTACCCGTTGATCGAAGGTTCCACGGACTCGGAATTGTTTTTCTACCTCGCACTGAGTCTGGGTCTGGAGGACGATCCGCCGTCGGCCGTCGAACGCGCGGTTGGCTTTATCGAGGCAACCGGGTACGCGCACGGAGTCGAGCATCCCGTCCAGATGACGGTGGCGACCACCGACGGTACCACTCTATGGACCTTCCGTTACTCCAGCGAACGCAATTCCCGCTCGCTTTTCTATAGCACTGATGTCGAGACACTGCGTGCCCAATACCCGGACCATCCCGTGCTGCACACTGGATCCCCCGAGTCGCGGCTCGTGGTCTCGGAGCCGCTTGGCGACCTCGTCGGCGTCTGGAACGAGGTGCCGGAATCCACCTGTGGCATCGTGCAGCAGGGTCAGGATGAACTGCGTCCATTCACGCCGCGATCTGCTTGACGCGCCTGGGCTTGCGCAGGCGCGACCAAGCGGTGCTTGTCAAATAGGGTGTAGAATTACGCATGAATAACTTTCACGCTGCAGCGCATGGCCACGGATCTCGCCGCCTTCGTCGACTGATGATTGTGGCCGGTTTGCTCGCCCTTGGCGGCGCTTTTGGCCAGACCGTCGATGACGCGACGGTTACGGATCTGACGGTCGCGGCACTGCAGTCGCGGATCGAACAATTGCAGGACTCGTCCGCCTACGATGAGCTAACCCGGTCCGCAGCGCTCGAAGATTATCGGCGGGCACTCGCGAACCTGGCGACCGCCCAGGGCTACGGCGAAGCCGCCGAGCGATTCCGGCAGTCCATCACCCAGGCGCCTGCCGAGGCCGAACGTTTGCGTGCATCCGTCACCGATGAGCTGGAAGCGGACCCGCTGGCCGGGCTCACTGTCAGCCGGGAATCCACGAGCGCGGCTATCGACGAATTGTTGCAACAGGAGCAGGCGAGCGAAGCCTCGGCCAGAGCGACCGACACCGAACTGAGGCAAAGTCTCGCGACCGAAGAAACCCGCCCGCAGGCGGCACGCGAACGTCGCTCGCTTGCAGACGAAGAGCTACGGGCAGTCACTGACGCAATGTCGCAGCCGGACAGCGCGGACGAACCGGAGATCGTCCAGGAAGCTCGACGAGCGACATGGCAGAGTACGGCGGCCACCCTGCGGGTGGAAATCCAGATGCTGGACCAGGAGGTCCTCAGTCAACCGGTGCGGATCGTGCTGCTGCAGGCACAAGCGTATGAAGCCGCACAGATACTCGAGCGCCAGCAGGCTCGTGTCAGCGCGCTTCAGACAAGCCTGAGCGAGCGGCGGCGCGACGAGACAGATCGAGTGCTCGCGGAACTCGGCGTGGAAATCCTCGGCGCCGACGCGTCGCACCCGCTCGTCGAGCAGGTCATCCGCGAAATCCGCGAGCTTGCCGACGAGTTGAACCAGTTGACGATGACCGTCGAGGTTCTCACGCAAAGCGATGACACCGCCGAACGGGAGCTCGAGGAGATTCGCCAGCGCTACGAGCGCGCGCGCAGCAGGCTTGATGTTGCAGGCATCGGCCGGGCGCTCGGCCTTTATCTCGCGCAGGAGCGCCGCGAGCTGCCAGCAGCCATCGACTATCGCAGAGAACAGCAACTGCGCCAGGACCAGATCGTCGAGGCCAGCATCCGCAATATCGGACTCAGTGAACGCTGGCGGGCCATCCGCGACGTCGAGAGCTATGTCGACGGGCAGCTCGTGCTCGTCCCGGACGAGCAATCCTCGCTGCTCCGGCCGGCTCTGGTGCAGCTGGTGGAATCGCAGGGCGGCGCGTTGCAACAGCTGATCCGCTTGCACGGCAGCTATTTGCGCATGCTCGCCGACAGCGGCTACACCCAGAGCCAGCTCTTCGACATCATCTCCGAGTATCGCAAATTCATCGCCGAACACCTGATCTGGGTTCGCAGCCGCGGCACCTTCGGCTGGGCCGACATCGTCGCTCTGCCAGGCGAGCTCATGGCATTCCTCGCGCCGGGTCGCTGGGTCGACGCGGCAAGCGTATTCGCCGACCGCCTTCAGCGCTCTCCATTGCCGATCACCGCCGCGCTGCTCCTGCTACTGTACTACTGGAGACGGACCAGGTTGCATGCTCGCCTGCAGGGCACGTCGGCCAAGGTGAACAAACCGTCAGAAGATAGTTTTTCGTCGACGATCATGGCCGTTGTGCTTACTGTCCTGATGACGGTGCCATGGCCGGTTTTTATTGCGGTCACCGGGTACGGAATCGCCAATGAGCCACTGGCGGACGAAGCTTCGCGCGCGATCGGTTCAGCCCTGTACCTGGTATCGCTGCTGCTGCTTGTGTTGCTGTGGTTCCGCATGTTGTGCGTGCCCGGCGGCGTGGCGACGGGCCATTTTCGCTGGGCACCGGAGGGTGTTGCGACATTGCGAAGGCAGTTCGAATGGCTGACGCCGGCGCTGGTACTGCCCACATTCGTGCTGCTGGTCTATCGCGAGTTCGATGAATCGAGTGCAAGCAGCAGCGGACTGAACCAGATCATGCTGTTGATCCTGGCCGGTGGGTTGACATTTTTCGTATACCGCCTGTTGCGACCCAGCGGCGGCATCGCCCAGGATCTGCGGAGACGACCCAGGAGCAAGCCGATGTTCGGCTACCCGCGGCTTGTCATCGTGTTGGCGATGCTGATCCCCCTGGCAGTCGGAGTCATGTCTTTGGCCGGCTTCATGTATTCAGCCGGCGCACTGCTCAAAAAACTGCTGTTTTCGGTGTTGCTGTTCATCGGGGTTACGATTGTGCGGGAGCTGATCGTGCGCTGGTTGCTGGTCGTCAGACGCAGACTGCTGCTGCGCGAAGCACTGCAAAGGCGCGAGGCCGCAGCTCGCGAGGCCAGCGGTGAAGCCGTAGCGACGGACGAAGGTCCCGAGAGTGCAGAGAACGCGCTCGAGGACATCGCATCGCTCGATGCGGATACTCGCAAACTCATCAACGTCGCGCTGGTCATAGCGACGATTCTCGGAATAGCCGGCATCTGGTCCAGCATCGTGCCGGCGCTCGGCATATTCAGTGATATCACCCTATGGCACTACGTTGCCACCGTCGGCGGCGAGGACACGCTGCAGCCAGTAACGCTGATCGACCTGATGGTCGCCGGTATCGTCATCGTGATCACAATTGTGTCTGCTCAAAACATACCGTCCCTGATCGAAATCGTCATGCGGCAAAGGCCGTCCATAAAGCCGGGCAGCCGTCTCGCGTTTGCGACACTGGCCCGATACACGATCGCCTTCATTGGCATCGGGGCCACACTCAGCATCATCGGCGTTAACTGGTCCAAGCTGCAGTGGCTCGTCGCCGCCCTCGGCGTCGGCATCGGCTTCGGGCTACAGGAGATCTTCGCCAACTTCATCAGCGGGCTGATCATCCTGATCGAGCGCCCGGTCCGTGTCGGTGATGTCGTGACGGTCGGCGACGTCAGCGGCACCGTGTCCCGGGTACAGATACGTGCCACGACGATTCGCACCTGGGACCGAACGGAATTGCTGGTACCGAACAAGGAATTTGTCGCGGGTCGCGTCCTGAACTGGTCCTTGTCTGACGAGATAACGCGTTTGTTCATGACAGTCGGCATCGCCTACGGCGGCGACGTCGAAAAGGCCCTGCGACTCATCGAGGAGGCCGCAAAAGAACACCCCGAGGTCATCGCTGATCCTGCACCGTTCGTTACTTTCGAAGAGTTCGGCGACAACGCGCTGGTACTCGGCCTGCGCTGCTTCGTCCAGGACCTGGAGGTTCGTTTACAAACGCTGACGGATCTGCACCGCGCCATCAATCGGAAGTTCCAGGACGACGGTATCGTCATCGCCTTCCCGCAACGCGACCTGCACCTGGATACGGCCAGTCCGCTCGAGGTCCGCATCCTGCAGGGCGCACCACCCAAACCCTAGGGCTATCTCAGAGTTCGTTCCCGTCGCCTTCCCAGACCGGGATCTCGCCGGAGTCGAGGGCTTCGATAACGGCTTCGCAATAATCATCTCTCGACAAATAGCGATCCCAGACACTCTGGGCGAGGACCGACAGGCCGCCCGTGACCACGGCCAGGCCGCCCGAGAGTAAACCGCGTTTGGTGTCCAATTCGAGCGCCGGCGATGCCAGCGTACCGCCGACCTTGACGTACGGATTAACGACACCGGCGAGGCTGATGCCGATCCCTTCGCGCTGCTTGACCCGAAACGAGAGATCGATCGCTTCGGTAGCGAGGTTCACGGTGCCGACGCTGGCAACTGCCAGTTTGTCGGTTTGAAAACCAACGGCTCGTTCTTTGGTGATTCCGTCGACAATATCGAATTCGAAAAAGGCGCAGTTCAGTTGCGTGTATTTCTCTTCTTTTGCCAACGGATTGATGGCGGTGAACACCTGCGACAGCATGTCCCGCATCAGGTAGCCGCTGAATTCGTTGGCGACGTATCCAGCGCCCAACCGCAGGCTGATCGAACCGTCAGCGCTGGCTGCCAGCTCTCGCACCGTTGCTCCGCTTGCGGCGAGCTCGACTTTCAGGTCCTGAGGCGGTCGGTCAATCGGATTTCCGTCGCCATCGATCGGTGGTCTAAACCGGTATTGTTCGGCGACGGCACTTAGCCGGATGTCAGCCTCTTTATCGCCGGTTCGGGTGACGTCCAGTTTCGCCGACAATGTGCCACCGTTGCTTAGACTGGCCTCCACCGTATGCACGTGCAGCTCGTCGTGGTCCATGAGAATGTTGAACTTGACATCACCGACGTCAGAGCGACTTGTCACCAGGTTTCGCAGGTGCAGCGTCACATCGATATCGGCCAGGTCGAGCACCTGCAGTGGCAATGGCGTATCCGGGATGAGGCGAGCCGATTTCGGCGCGTCTTCTTCAGTTTCGGCAGCGTCGTCACTTTGCGCACGCAAACCGGCCAGGTTGAGGTATGTGGATTCGAGTTGGCCGGTCAGCCGCAGCTTTTGCCCAATCTCCAGGCCAAGTTTGCCGCTAAGGTCGTTCTCACCAACCTCAGCGATCAGATTGTCGATGGCATAAGAATCGCCGGAGCGACGCATCGAACCCTCGAACCGGTATGCCTCGGCGGGCAGGTTCTGAACGCCGAATGCCCGCCCGATCTTTCGCAAGTTCGGCCCGTCAATGCGCAGGTCAAATTCTGCGTTCGTCATCTCGGCGCTGACCGGGATCGTGCCGTCAAACCATGCATGCGTTTCGGCGATGCGAACATCGACTTCTTTCAGCGCGATGTCGGTCTCACTAAGACGCATGCCACCGATGACGGAGTAGGGGACCGGCGCCTCAATGCCACGCTCTGGCACGAAGAGTCGCAGATCGGGGCCCGACGCGGCGAATTCGATATCGATGCCGGCAGGGCTGGCAAGATCTCCCAGGTTACCGCTCATTTCCATCAGTGAATCGCCTATCCGGAGCTGCCACGAATCGATGCTCAAGTTAGCACCGGTCCTGGAAAACGAACCGCGTGTTTCAAACGGCGCGGCTGGCACCAGCGTGCTGTCCTCGAGCTCACTGAATAATTCGACGAAGCGGCTTGCGTCGGGACCGGTGACGGACGTGGTCATCTTGAGCCCGTCAAGCGATGGCAGCAGCCCGGTAGTACCGTCCAATGTACCGCGTATGTTATCGACGTTGAACGTGACACTCGACAAAGCAAGTGCGCCGCCGGATTCGACAATCCTGCCACCGAGTTTGAACGGAACGGCCGGGAGCGCTACCTCCAGCCAGGGCTCCATCATTGCCTGCAGATCCTCGCCGCTAAGACTAATCGTGGCATCCATTCCTTCCAGCGTTGGCAAGATTCCGGATGAGCCCGTTAGCGTGACGCTGGCAATCGTCTGTTTGGGTCCACCGAGCATTGCAGTTAGCTCTCGAAATGCGGGTTGTTGTAATCCGCCGGCGGCGATTGCCCGGATTTCGAATGCGCCAGACGGCATTTTCTCGGCGAGTGTCGAAGGCAGAAAATCGCGAATTTCCGGGCCGCTTGCCGACAGCGTCAATTGTGCAGCGGGGTCGACCTCGGCAGGTGCCAGCTTACCGTCTATTTCCAGACGCGCGTCGCCGACCGACACAACGATCGATTTCAGATTCAGGTTGTCACCGGCAACTCTTACTCCGCCGCCAATCGCAAATTCCGTAGCCGGCAAAAAGCCGGCATCAAAGAGTTCGCCGATCGCCTGTAAATCCGGACCGCGTATGTTCGCGGACAGGTCAAGGTCGCCGATCTTGCGTAAGGACTGTGCACGGCCGGTCAGGTCAGTCGTGAGATTGCCGAATGCGCCCTCGACACGTATGTCGATGCCGTCCGGACTTTCACTGAGATCAGCAATGATGTCCACCGGACCACGCGCGACCGCCGGCAGGTCGAAGCGGGCGAGTAGCCGTTCCGCGAACGGTCCCTGCATTTCGGCGTGGATCTCCGGGCCTTCGAGCGAGAAAAGATTTCGGAACGTTCCCTGTGTCGATGTAACAAATTTGCCGATGCCTAGTTGCAGCTCCCAGCGTGGTCCCTGACCATTGAGCAATGCCGACAAAGGGCCGACCAGGCCTTCGGCCTCAATCGGTTCGATGCCCACCGTGCCTGACAGAGTCATCCGTAGTAGCTCGCTATCGTCCTCTGACAGTGTCGCGTCGCTGACGGCAATGTTGCGCGGTGTAGCCAGCCAACCCTGTCCGTAGGTGACACTGACCCGCTGCAGGTGCGCCTGCCGCAGCCACAACGGAAGCTCGAACGGCTCGCGCGATGCATCGTCGTCGGCAACGCTCGGCGCGGCGCCGAAAGTCCACGACGACTGCAGGGTCTCGGGCTCCTTCTCGACGTGCAGCGTCAGTCCCTCAACCTCGAGGTTCAAAACGTCGATCGGACCGGACAGCAGTGACCAGGTATCGATACTGACGACGAGGCGTTGCAGCTCGAGTATGTTAGCGGCGGTACCCCAGTCAGCGTTCGCCAGGCGCACGTCCTCGGCCACGAGGTCGATAGTTCTGCCAATTGACGGTGCGAAGTGCCCGGCAATGACGAACTCGCGACCGGTTGCGTCGCTGACGTAGTCTTCAACGTTACTTTTGAAACGACTCAAGTCGACTGTAAGCAACAGAACGACCACTGCGCCGATCATCACGATGACGACGGACACAGCAATCAGCAGCCGACGCGCCCACCGAACCATGAGATTCATCGTTTGTTGCCATAGGTCATTGCCGCAATTTTGCCCGAACCGCTAGTTCGGTTACACTCCACGAAGTAGACGAGCGCCGCAGGCCGCGGCGACACACTGGAGAATACTACAATGAAAAGAATCCTAACGTTGCTGGTTGGTGTTTTACTGACCACATCAGCCTTCGCCCAACACAATGACTTCCTTACAAATTATAAGGACCTGAAGAGACAGGACAAAGGGAAATTCGTCAGCGATTTGTACATGGTTCCAAATGCGGTGCAACGCCTTGCCGACTACGACAGCGTCATGGTCGATCAGCCGGAGATTTTCATTGCAGCCGACTCGAAATACAAAGGTGCGAAAGGGGACCAGTTGAAGGCACTCGCCGACATCGCAAGGCTGTCGACCATCGCGCGACTTGAAGCTGGAGGTTTCAATGTTGTTGACGAGCCAGGTAGCAATACGCTGTACATGCACTGGGCGATTACCGACCTCTATTTGCAAAAGAAAAAACGTGGCATTCTGAGCTTCACGCCGGTCGGCATGGTCGTGCATGCGACCAAGAGCTCCGCAACGAAAGACCTGTGGAAGAAGATCGACATTGCGGAACTGAGCCTGGAAATAGAGTTCTCGGACGTCGTCACGGGCGAAGTACTTGCCGCCGCGATTACCAGTCAACAAGGCTTGCGCAAACAGAAAGGCAGCAAGGCGCAAATCGTCTCCTGGCAAGCGCTGGAAGCACTGTTCGACCCAGTGGGTGAGCGCGTACGCTGCAATCTGTCGAATGCCGGACAAGCAGAGCAGGCATGGCAGAATTGCGGTGCGATCTGGATAGAGGCCGAGGTCCCCGCGAAGAAGTGATCCGTATCGGCGTCGGGCGAGGCGCGAGTCTCCTCGCCGCGCTTTGTCGGTTGTTCGTGACCGGGTTTCCGGCAGGGCCCCCGCTCCCGGAACTTGA
>RCNE010001361.1_pt1 | contig 13200 bp, 6 predicted proteins | sample 2041361 | NCBI WGS metagenome assembly RCNE01 (sample SAMN09708229, study PRJNA481090) | Marine sediment metagenome, whole genome shotgun sequencing project.
AGGATTGGGCAAAGAAGCCAACCTCAAAGGGCGCCTGTTTGTCTCTTCCGGTCTGGGGGGCATGAGTGGTGCGCAACCCAAAGCCGCAGAAATCGCCGGAGCAGTTTCCATTATCGCCGAAGTCGATCCTTCCAGAATTCTAACCCGGCATGAGCAGGGTTGGGTTAAATTCATTTCCTCAGACCTCCAGGAGACCTTTGACATGGCTGCCCGGGCCATGCAGGAAGGCCAGCCCGTCTCCATTGCTTTTTCCGGCAATATTGTGGATCTGCTGGCGTACGCGGTGGACCAGAACATAAAAATCGATCTTCTTTCGGATCAGACCTCATGCCATGTGGCTTATACCGGAGGGTATTGCCCCCAGGGGATCACCTTTGAAGAGAGGACCCGGCTTCTGGCTGAAAACCGGCCAAAATTCTGCGAACTTGTGGACAAAAGCCTTCGGCGTCACTATGAATTGATCAAAACCCTTACATCCAGAGGTGTTTATTTTTTTGATTACCGCCTTTGTTATTGTTTGATAAATTCTACACGGCGATTTTTTGCTTTCCCGTCAGTGGTGTCATTTTCACCAACAGGCTCAGATTCGCCCTTGCCTTCAGTAGTCAATCTATCCGATGTTACATTGTAGATGTTTACTAAAGTGCTTTTTACCGCCTCAGCCCTTTTTTCAGAGAGCTCCTTGTTAATACTGTCATCGCCATCGGTATCTGTGTGCCCTACGATTTTTAGTTTTATCGTAGCGTCTTGTTGTAAAACTTGATATATCTGCCGAATGATGCCCATTGATTGTGGCTGAATATTAGCAGACCCGCTATCGAACAAAATACCGTTAGTAGAAATTTTTCCGTCAGTGAGCAACTTTCGTCGGAGGTCAACACCACCCTTGGCAATTTTGACATTACCGATATAAATGGCTTCCTTTTCGGTTTTTATACCCCGCAATGTAAACTTGATACCTTGCATTTGCACATTTTCAGGAAGCAAACGAGGTACGTCAACATATTTTTTCTCATTAATCCAAAGTCGAAAACGTTGTTTGTTTACAGCAATTGAAATATGGTGTGTTTCTTTGACGGCATTACGAATATCTGCGGTTACTTCATTACGAATGACACGTTTGCCTGCAATATTGTTTTCTACCACAATGCCTCTGCCTATAAATTGACAAAAGGAGTACTCGATTGAACCCCAATTTTTAGCTTTGTCAAAGGTATTATTGTCGCTAACGATGATACCCAAATACGAGTGAGAGGATGTCTTGTTGTCAAGGCCTGTACCCTGAACATCAAATTCTAGGGTGAATTCTTCAGGCAAATTTGTAACATCGGGTATGTAAGAAGTGTTGTAGCCTGGTAAGATATTCAACCATTTATTAGGGTACCCTTCAATATTTACGAGGTCACCACTTCCGTTTGTATTCCAATTTGCTGGAAAATCTCCAACAAAATCACTCGAGAAATCGTCATATAGTAGTACGTGGTCGCCAGGTACAAAATCAAAATTCGTGTATACTTTCAATGGTTTAGGGTCGCTATTTTCGACTGGTGCATCGGTATTACTACTATTATCTTCCTGGCTACCAGCTATATCTGGCACCTTCCCTTGTTTACCTTTTTGTCCAGGTTCTAGAATACTGTCCAAAGCGGCGTCCGTTTTCTTTTGAGTCTCTTCTTCTACCCTGCGTGCTAGTGTCTCTTCAGCAGCCTTTTCGGCTCTTTTCTGCAATTTCTTAAGTAGTTGACCTTGAACAGGAGTTGCAAATACTAGCATAACCGTAGTTAGAATAACAATTCTAAACGAGCTTTTTAAGATGTTCATTTTTGGTCTATTTAGTGTTCTTTTGGCGTTCTGTTACAAATTGGTTCCACTAAGAAAGGAATGTTGGAAACAAACAGTATTTATACCCTTGTATGTCCTAAAGTAAAAAGTAAATAGCATGTATAAACTCCAAATGGTGTATTTGGAGTTTATCATTGTGTGTTAGGAGCGTATAGTTGTATATTTTGTAAAATCTATAAAAATTAGCTTTTTCGTTTTCTTACAAGCTGTGTTTTACGATATTTTGACGTGTCAAAACTAGACATGCCAAGTGATTAAAAATTAGAATTATGTGTTATTTCGCTGCAGGCACAAAGGATTGGATACCAGTATCTTTTGGCTGTTAGAGGTTAATTTATTTTAAAAACTGTTAACGAGTTCTCTTGATCCTTAACAACCAGTTCTGGTCTCTTATCATTATCTATATCGGCCATGTCTATAGTTGAAGACCCATAGATTGGAAAATTTTCAATGGGGACAGCTTGGCTATCAAATAAGTAAGTTTTTTGATTTTGTATATCTGTAACCGAGACATAAATCTTATCGTTTAAGTAGAATATACTTGGTTTGGAATATACGCCTAGATCCAACGTTACTTTTTTGCCTCTAATGCTAAGAATATTATCATTAATAATAACCATGGTTTTTGAGGTAGCATCCATACCGTGGTCGCTATTTAAGTTAAGGTCAGTTTTCTCTATGTTGCCACTTGTGTTTATTTGGTATAAAATTCCCTTGTTGGACGTTCCCGTTATCTTGTTTTTGTTAAGTCTTATAGGGTTATCGGAGAAGGGAATCTTTTCAGTAATTTTTACTCTAACATTACCGATTCTATTTAGGATTTTAAGTGTATTACCTGCTAGTTTGAAAACTAAATAGTCCTTTTTGTTAATTCTAAAATGTTGTGGAGCTTCTAAAATAGTATTTTCCGCGGTGGTATACTTAAAGCCGGTTACAATCTTTCCCTTGTTATTGTACATGAACACCTTTTTGTTCTGGGTAACTAAAAAACGATAGTTCTTCTTGCCATCATAATCGAAAACTGCTAAAGGGTTAAGGTTTCCTCCCGGGAAATCAAAAGAAAAGGGAGCTACTGTTTTTCCATTTCGGTCCAGTATAAAAAATTGATTATTTGTTGTAAATGCAAGTTGTAGTTTTCCGTTTTTAAACAGATCAACTTGGTGTACTTTTCCCTGGATGCTGCTTTCTAGTTCTTTTTTCCACAAGATTTTTCCCTTGCCAGAAATAAGATAAAGGACATTGTCCGCGTCTTGGATAATGACTTCGCCCTTTTTTGTTCTGTGATTAATGACAAATTGTGGTACGGAACTGATATCCGTATCCAATTGAAACTTAAACAATGGAGTAACACTATTCTTGATGGTTTTTGCATCAATCTTTTTTATAAAATAGCTGGTATGGAAAAAGTCGTCATCTGATATAATTTCTGAACCAAAAACATAATCGGAGAAATTTATTTTTTCAAATTGATTGGTTATTTCGCCTAGTTCATACCGCGCTAAGATGTCTTGGAAACCCATTGCGTTTGATGCCGCTAGAACGGATGACTGATCCGTAGTTAGCTCCTTCAAGCTTTGATAAAGTTTGGTCTCCGGTATAGTTTTGCCACTTTTATAGGCTATTATTACCTTTTCCAAAGCTTCCTTTTCTTCTGCAAACACCAAGGTGTTGTCTAGGATACAGCTGTAGTTGGATTTGAAATTTGAAACAATTGGATTCAAGCTGTTTTCTATGAACGAACTTTCTTCCAATTCCCATATTTCGCTGCCTTGAAATTCTATAGTACTCTTGCGAAGACTCATTAAATAATCTGTTATTTGCGCTGTTCCAAAAGTTTTGAGTAGTACAATTTGTTGGTTTTCTAAGTTGGCAGTCCCTATTTCCTCAATCGTGTTGAAAAGGGAATCCACTACAGTATTTTGTTTTAAATACCGCATTTGGTTTGTGGTAAACGATTTGTAGTTTTCAAAGGTGAATGATGTAAAGGAAGCTGCATTAGCAGGGACCATAGCCAACGTAGCATTAACCAATGGTTTTGAGCCAGAGAATAATTCAAGATAGTTTTGTGTGGAGTCTTTCGCGGTACTTATACCATTTAAAGAAAGGCCCTCTTTTTCTAAGGAAATATCTAAAAAAAGCCAGTCCGCAAAGTGAGAGGGTAGTACTGGTCCTTTAGCAGTCGTAAGAAATTCCCAAAGCAGATCGCTATTGTTTAAATCAAGCCATAAATGACCCAGTTTTGAAGCATCGGAAACCTTATAAAACGTATCCAATTGCGGGTTTATATCACTACTATCAATAGTAGATATAAGATTTTTCAATAGGGAAAGAGAGGAACTCAAAACCTCTTGTTTTCCAATACGGCTAGTATAAAACTCATTACCTTCAACTGTATATTTTTTAATGTCGAAGTTTTTATACTGCAGCGTTTCTATTAGTTTATCGGTAACATCAGCAAGCTTTATATAAGGAATGGTGTCCAATGAAACATAAGTAAAATCTAAACTTTGCAAAGAGTCCATTGTGAAACTTATCAGCGCTTCTTGCGAGGATTGCACATAGTTTAGCGGTGCCAAGGTTTTAGAAATTTTTTTGGCAAGGTCTAATTGGTTCAGTTTTTTAATAAGATCATTATCCTCTAACTCGGTAGTAAAGGTTTTTAAATCATTGATTTTAACCACGGCACTTACGTTCTGTGGAACAAACTGTAATAGGGAGCTATTGTTTTCCTTTTTTGGAGAACACCGGGCAAACAGTACTATGGCTAAAACTAGAACAATTCTAATTTTCATAAAATCAGGTTTGAGCAAATTTATACTTTTTTAAAGTTCTATTGGATTCTCACGAGGGAGTAGTTGAAAGCTTTTTCGGTGATATTTGGTTACACCGTATTTTTTAATCGCCGCTCTATGCTCCTTAGTCGGATAGCCTTTGTTTTTTTTCCAATTGTACATGGGATATTCAATATGAATTTTTTCCATATAAGCATCCCTGTATGTTTTTGCCAATACAGATGCTGCCGCAATACTTAGGTATTTGGAATCCCCTTTAACAATACAAGCATGTGGTATTCCCTCATAAGGATTAAATCTGTTTCCGTCTACGATAATAAATTTTGGTTGGGGCGCTAATTGCTCTATTGACCTGTGCATTGCTAAGAAAGAGGCATTTAATATATTGATTGTATCAATTTTGGATGGGTAGACATGGGCTACCGCAAAAGAATTGCTTTGCGCCTCTATAAGTGGTTTTAAGAAGTTTCTTTTTTTTTCGGATAGCAACTTGGAATCGTTGAGGATATCGTTTTTAAAACCTTTAGGAAGTATAACCGCAGCAGCAGTTACTGGCCCCGCAAGGCATCCTCTACCGGCCTCATCTGTACCTGCTTCATCTGGGCTGTTAAAAAAGTTTAAGAGCATTGGATAGTAGGGAATTTTTCTTTCTTAAACACTTATTTAATTCTTTAATGGTACTATATATGATAATTGAATCTTATAAAGGTATTCTATTTTAAACAGAACATCCTCTAGGTTTCCCTAGAGGATGTTCTGTTAATTATAAGATGTCAAAATATGCTATTTTCCAGCCTATGTTTGGTATGTGTTCCCGGTATAGGGTTAATTGATTTTAAATTCAAAAACTTCCGACGTAGAGCTGTTTTCACCACCATCTATAGTTACTACAATCCATCTATATGTATTACCTGCAGCTATTGTAGCATCAATTGTTGTTTCCGTCGCAGTCCCAACAGATGTTGTAGGTATATCAGAGGTATCCATAAAAACCTCGTAGGATACAATATCATTGTCTACATCACTTGCGGCCCATGTTAGGGTAATTGAAGTAGCTGTGGTCGTAATGTTCTCTCCTCTTTCGGGAGAGATAGCATTCGCAGGAAAAGGGGCATAGTTTTCTATACCTATACCTTCGTTGTAAAATACCCATTTAGGACTGGTAGCTGTTTCATTTGTTCCGGTTGCTTTTGAAACAACGAACCATTCAAAAGGGGTTCCACGGTCAATGTTAACTACTAGTTCATTTGTGGTAGCTGTTCTTTTAACCGTAGTATTCGTAGTTAGGTTTTTTATATTTATCTCGTAACTATTCGTATTCTCAGAAACATTCCATCTAAAAGTTACCCCACTTTGAGTTTCACTAACAATTTGTCCGGTATTACATTCTGTATTGTTATCTGGGAAAATTAAAGAGGTAGCTCTAGGTGCTGGTACTACCGGTGGTGGTTCAATTGGTGGGGGAGTATCATCTCCACCTCCGCCTCCACAAGCAACCAAAAATATTCCCAATACCATTAACGGTATGTATTTCATGTGCGCTATCTTCATTTTTTGATGATTTTATAATTTAACAGTGACTTGTCTGTTTTGAGATTAAGAATATAAACACCCGTTGGGAAGGCATCCATATTATAGGAAAAGGTTTGCGAATTGGTTTTTTTGAACTCTTTCCTATACACTTGTTTTCCGGTTACGGTAAACATGGAAAGTTCAAAACTATCTCCCCCTCGGTTCCCTAAGTAGATACTCAAATCTCCACTACTGATTGGATTTGGATACACTAGTAGTTCATTGCTTATAACAATTGTTTCCTCAAACTTACCTTGGCATGTTAAATCAGTTTCAATAGATAACGTGTTCTCTATTTCACCTAAAGGCAAGGTTATTTGACTATTCGCTGTTTCATAGGTTTTTCCATTTAGGGTTATGGTGTATAATTTACCTCCATTTAGGTCAAGGGTTATTTCATTGCTCAAGGTATTTACTTTGGAAGAGACCGATAAATCTTCGGGTTCCTCTATGGTAATATTATAGCATTGTTCGTAACCTGTTTGTCCGGTAACTTGTATGCATAAGGTATACGCACCAGTAGTTAAATTTTCAAAGATGATGTCTGTAGTAAAAGCGCTGGTAGTATCTACACCATTACCAGTTAAGATTCCTATGTAATCTAACGTGCTCGTGGCCGTTACACTAACAGATCCATTGTTGGATACGGCGCAAGATTCATCTGCAATTAATATAGAAAAGTTATCGGTAGGCAATGAGAAAATTTCACAACCATCTACTGTGATTACAGCTCCTGTTGGCGTGTTGTCACAAAGATCGATATCATTGGGGACACCGTCATTGTCGTTGTCCGTATCACAAGTATTGCCTATGCCGTCATTGTCATCATCTTCCTGATTTGGGTTAGGTGTCAAAGGACAATTGTCGTCTACATCTAATATGCCATCATTGTCATCATCTGCGTCACATGCATTTCCCTCAAGATCACCATCGGTATCCAATTGGTTCGCATTTCCTATCAACGGGCAATTATCATCCACATCTAGGATACCATCGTTGTCATCATCATCATCATCCTGTACACCATCCACTGCAAAATTATCAATCACCACACCTTCTTGATTCACACCCGGATCAGAATGGAATACAATTCTGAAAAGGACATTGTCCTCTTGGGTTAAATCTGTTTCTCCTGTACTTGCATTTAGAACGAAGTCATAAGCGTAGCTAGTCATATCTGCGTTTGTACCGGTCCATTGTGCTCCTGGACAGTTTTGACAATCATCAGCAGCACCAGACGATTCATTTGTCCTATCGCTAGTGTACCAGTTAGGTTGACTGCCTAATTTTCCGAGAACAGACCAAATACTGCCGCTGTCTAAGGAATATTCTACGTAAACAATATCAAAATCTATCTCAAGATCGTAGGCCATATCAAATTTAAGGACTGGCGCAACAATTGAAGATAACTCGTAACATCCACTTAATACATAGTCTTTGGTTCCGTCTGGATGATTGCCAGTCAGGTTAGTTCCTAAAACTTGCGTGCCAGATGTGGCAGTATTTAAAAGTTCACCCGCAGGAACACCTCTTTCCCATGTATTTTCGCCGCCGTTATCATTATATATGATTAGTGATTCCGCTTCTGATTCAAAGTCGAAAGTATCGCCACCGTTTCCAAAATTGTTTGCAATGAACTTTGTGGTTTTTTCATTGTTATCCGAATACGCATCATCCGTAATTACAGTGGTAACTTTTAGTTCGTTTAACCCAATTATAGCAGCCAAGGTTGGTAGCGCCACTGTAGCGATTTCTTCACTCGCTAAATTACCTGTCCAATTAAAATTTTGGTCACTTCCTCCGTTTAATTGGTAGGTCACTTGAATTTCAGTAATAGGGTTTAATCCATTATTTTTTACTTCTATCTCAGCGAATAGCTCCCCACAAATCACGGTTTGCTGCCCTGGGGTAATATTTAGAAGGCTTATATCATTCTCAGGAACTTGAACAGGTATTGGAGATTTCCAAACACCTCTTCCGTAGGTAGAAGCTACCAAGGTCTCATCGCCCAAGCTTATTTCTAAATCGCTTACTGCAGTGCTGGGTAACCCAGTGGAATACTCTTCCCATTCGGTTAGCGTATCGTCCAAACGATACACCCCTAAGCTTGTAGCCACATAGATAGGATTGTCCGTATGTCTGTTTTGATGTGTTATAGCAAAATAGGCTTGGTCTGTTGGTAAGTTCAGGGTAATGTTTTCTTCATCGCCTACTGCATTACCGTCAGGACCAACCAGAACTTTAAATACCCCACGTTCCGCCTGTTGTTGCGCTTCAGGGGTGCCAATTCTTCTAGATGTAGTTACATAAATAGCAGAACCATCGGTTTGGTTTATGGCTATGTCAGAAACATTAGAATCAAAACGGTTGAATGTTTTAAAAGTAGCGCCACCATTTTCACTTCGGTAAACAAAATCCGATTCCGCCACGTAAATAACGTTAGGATTAGTAGGGTCTATTTCAAGATCATCTATATTACTTGCTCCAAAATTGCTAGATATTTTTTCCCAAGAGTTGCCTACGAGTTTGTAAACTGCATCAAAGCCGGCAAATACCTCACCTTCACTGTTTATGGCTAATGGGGTTATCCAATTCCCTTCTACGGTTACCCCATCGTTATCCCTTGGGGGAGCGACAAAACCTACGGAGTTACCTCCATTTGTGGTAATGAAAAGATTACCACCAAACTGTGAAAAACCATATGCTAAGTCTCTATTATTGGGGTCTATTTCGTAGTCCATTCCATCACCTCCCGTATACGTGTTCCAGTCTTCCCCTGAGGAAATAAAACCTGAGTTGTCTTGTGTGCCTCCGGCAATTCTACTAACATCGTTATTGGCTACCGAAATCCTGTAGAATTGTGATATGGTCATATTTTCCGTCCTATTTTGGAAGGATGCAGCGTCATCAGTAGTTGTATATAAACCTCCGTCAGTAGCAGCGAACAAATTACCATTATAGTATTTAAGCGTATGAATATCCGCATGAGTGTATGTTGGTGTATTTGAAAACCATTCATTTACTTGACTGAAAGAATCCCCGCCATCGGCACTTTTCCAAATATTTAGACATCCCATGTAGAGTTCATCGGCATCTGTTGGAGAAACCGCTAAAGCAAGGTCAAACCAAGCTTGGTTTGATTCCATAATGTTGACGGTATTGGGGCTTTCGGAAAAGGTTTCGCCGCTATCGATAGATTTGTACAACCCTTGAAATTCATAATTATCCCCTGGTGTTTTTGCGCTTAGGATATAGAGTATATTAGGGTCGGCAGGGGTAACGTCCAAGACCAGCCTGCCTGAACTTGCAGGTAGTATATCTGTTATTTGTGTAAACGTTTCACCGTCGGTAGATTTGAAGTATTGCGATGTGCTAATAGCATACACCGTATTAGCGTCCCCTGGTTTTAACCTAAAATCCTTTATGTTTCCAGTTCTTTTACGATCCCAGGTAAGGCCTGCATCTATAGACTTGTGCAATCCAAAACTTGTGGCTACCCATATGATATTGGAGTTTGTTGGGTCGATGGTAATATCACTCATCAATCTTCCATTTCCCCAATCAGTAACGGTAGCAGGTCCTAAGCCAGTTTCGGCCCAAGTGGCTCCAGCGTCAAGAGATTTGTACACGCCAATACTAAAAGAATCTCCAGCATCATCATCACCGGTAGTAATGTAAATAATGTTTGAATCATTAGAATCAATTGCAATACCCGATACGCCTATCTGTAGAAAATTATCAAATAAATTAACCCAAGAAGCACCACTATTTTCTGATTTCCATATTCCTCCAGATGCTGCACCAGCATACCAAATGGCAGGATTTGACGGGTCTACCGTAATAGCGTTCACTCTTCCCGTTCCTGGAAGACCAATGGCCAATGTTCCTGGGGAAGTAGGGCCAATAGAAGTCCATTGGCTCGTTGGATTCGGCGCCAACATTTGCCGTTGTTTGTTATTGAAACTATTTAAAATAGCTTGTGAGGTAGGTAAGTATCCATCAGAGTCTACAAAATGGGACCAGTAATTTTCCCATCTTTTATAGGGTTTGAAACCACTTCCTTTTACATTGGGGTCTTTATCTTTCCAATAGGAGTTAAACGCTGCTGTTATCTCATCGATGGTGTAAACCTCTTGAACGGTTTTGCCCCTTTCAGATTTGCTTGATTTGTTATTTTCAAGGTCGGCCATCCAAGGTGCACTTTGGTTAAATTGGCCCGAAACTGTTGCAAGCGCAAAGAATGCGAAAAGCGTAAGTAATTTTCTTTCCATGAAGAATTTTTTATAAAAATCTTAATTTTTTTCGGTTTTTATGTTATAAATATCGGAAAATCGTCCTACGGTATCTTTTAGAATAAAATATAGGTGCTATTTTTTATAATAGAAACTTTCACATTTCTTTAGGAACAAAAAAAGTAACTTTGCTAATGTATATATGGGTTGCATGAAATATTTTTTGGTGGTACTCTTTTTGTTGGTTTCCTTCGGTATTACTGCTCAAGAGCCCATAAGGAAGCTTGTTAGTGATAGTAAAATGGACACAATGGCTAGTAAAACTAGATCTAAGTCCAAGGCTGCTATGGGTAAAAACCCAGACACGCTAAGCATTCGTAATTATCAGATAATTTCACATAGAAGGGATACCACTTTTTTGGATACTACGCTTACCATTCGCAAAGAGTTTAAGTACAATTATTTGCGTAACGATGATTTTGAACTTATACCTTTTGGTAATATTGGACAAACGTATAACAAGCTTGGGGTCAATTTTGAAAGGACAAATCTTTATCCCAGCTTAGGAGCTAGAGCAAAACATCATGGTTACAGAGAGATAGCTGACATGCGCTATTACAACGTTGCTACTCCTATGACGGAGTTAATGTTTAAGACCACGATGGAGGAAGGTCAACTGTTAGATGCATTATTAACGCTTAATACCTCTAGGCGTCTCAATTTTTCTATCGCTTACAAAGGATTTAGGTCCTTAGGTAAATACAACTCAGAACAAATACAGTCCGGTAATTTTGTGACCACAGTTAATTATCTAAGCAAGGACAGCAGGTATTTGTTAAGAGGCCATATAGCAGCTCAAGACATTACATCCCAAGAAAATGGAGGGCTTGTGGAAAAGGAGTTGCAATTTGAGAGCGGCAACCCAGATTTTGCTGATAGACCAAAGGTAGATATCCGTTTTGATGATGTTGATAATAAAGTCTTAGGAAAACGATATTATTTGGACCAGCAATATAAGTTGATAAGAAAACAGCAAGACTCCAGTGCTGCAGAAAAGACATCTTTAGCAATAACCCATTCATTTAATTACGAAACCAAATACTATCAATTCCTACAGACTGCTAGTGATGATTATTTTGGTAGTGCCATACTACCCACTATTAATGATAAAGCCTTTTTGAAAACATTTAATAACGAATTTGGTGCTTCCTTTTATAACAGTGTTTTAGGAGAGCTGAAAGGAGTAGTTGCGCTTTATAATTACAATTACTACTTCAATAGCATATTTACTACCGAAGAGGGAGAGGTCATACAGAATCAGCTAAAGGGTTCTGAGGTAGCTATAGGTGGTGATTATAAAAAACAGATAGGAGCATTTGCTGTTGATGGCGCTGTACGCTATAATTTGTCTGGTGATTTAACCGGTAATGTTATAGATGGATCCGTTTCTTATGTACTTAATAAAAAGCACAGGTTAAAATTTGGGGTGCATTCGTCTAGCAGGATGCCAAACTTTAATTTTTTGCTTTACCAAAGCGAATACTTTAATTACAACTGGCAGAACACCGCTAATTTTAAAAAGGAGCGCGTAAACACATTACAAATAGGATTGGATTCCCCGTTGTGGGGAGATCTTGAGGTGAAGTTCAGTGCTTTGGATAACTATACCTATTTTTCTACTGATCCTGATGCTACTTTTGAAGAGGGATTTGAAAACGCTAATATTAAGCCGTTACAGGAGTTAGAAGGTATTAGTCATTTAAAGATAAAATATGCCAAGGAATTTACATTGGGGAAATTTGCCCTTAATAATACGATAATGTATCAGTCTGTTGCACAGGACCGTAATGTGCTTAACGTGCCGCAGTTGGTTACCCGAAACACCTTGTATTATTCAGCTGATGTATTTAAAAAGGCAATGTATATACAGACGGGGGTTACCTTTAAGTATTTTACGAGCTATAGTATGGATGCATATAATCCCGTTTTGGCGGAGTTTTATGTTCAGGATACGGAGAAATTAGGAGGTTTTCCCTTGCTAGACTTTTTTATAAATGCGAAGATAAAGCAAACTAGAATATTTCTTAAAGCAGAACATTTTAACTCCTCGTTTACGGGCTACAACTATTATGCTGCACCTAGTTATCCTTACAGGGATTTTGTTGTTCGCTTTGGCTTGGTCTGGAACTTCTTCTCTTAGTGCTGTATTTTATAGATTGATTCCCTTTTTTTTTAATATTTTTTTACACGCAACCCTCTATTTTATAGTGTGTTAAAGTTTGTTTTTTTTGGGTGTCAAAAAAAGTTTGTTTTTTATTGTTGTTACTAGTAAAAAGGATGTTACATTTGCACCCCGCAAACGGGCTATGTAAGTAGCGAAGGGAGTGGAAAGTTCTTTAGAAGTTGTGAAGTATGGTTGGTTTTCGCGGCCTTTTGAAAAGAAGTTTTATTTTTTTTCAAAAAAGCTTGTTGGGAATAAAAACAGTTGTATATTTGCAGCCGCTTAGGCAAATAGCTTAAGAAAAAGGAATAGCCTTTAGGGGTTTTCTTTTTAGGAATTAAGGAGTTCATTGAAATATTGTGGAGAATACGAGGCGAGTAATTTAGGAGAGGTCCTATATGAAAGTTTCGGACAAGAATTATAAAGAATTAGATCGAGAGAATCGGGGCCGGGGACGGACATTGGAATTGTTGGGACGAATATTTACAAAACAACGATGAAGAGTTTGATCCTGGCTCAGGATGAACGCTAGCGGCAGGCC